>JAABUW010001675.1_pt1 | contig 36059 bp, 31 predicted proteins | sample 5560081 | NCBI WGS metagenome assembly JAABUW01 (sample SAMN10711882, study PRJNA513363) | rock metagenome | isolation source: Antarctica rocks | place: Antarctica: Victoria Land, Knobhead sud | reverse complement strand
CCTAACCCTAACCCTAACCCTAACCCTAACCCTAACCCTAACCCTAACCCTAACCCTAACCCTAACCCTAACCCTAACCCTAACCCTAACCCTAACCCTAACCCTAACCCTAACCCTAACCCTAACTATTCATTGATTATCATTCTCAGATTGATGATCAGACAGAAAGAGTGAATCAGAATGTAGAATGATATCTACGAAGTTACTGCTCATATATGCAAGATGATTGATTTGTCTGATTATTCATGATTGAATTCATTGATAACAATGCTATTTCGTCATCAATTGAACAGTCAACATTCTTTCTGAATAAGAGCTTTCACTCTCATATGAGCTTCGATTTGAACTCAATCGAATATGAGATCACTTGAGCTAAAATCGAAGCAGGCAAAGCAGAGAATATATTCAAACATATGAAATAATCTTTAGCATTGATCAAGCAAGTCTTGATAAGAGTCAGAGTCACAATGAAGAAACAGACTGATAAACATTGAAAGAAAATGATTTACAAGATAGATAACATGATGTTTCTGAATTCTAGAAACATAATAATCTTACGATCATCAAAGAAGTTAAACGATAAAATGCTAGAACTTTTCAAGATTCTGATCAAGATTAAACATGCTTATCAACTGAAACTATCATTGACTATGAAGATACATTCAGAGTTTGCATCAAATCTGCTGTGATTAAATTCAAAGAATTCATTGAATGAACAATGAAATGAATCGTCTGATTCTATAGTGATTGATGATGAAGATGAATGAAAGATGAAGAACATACTGAACTTCAGACACTATGAACGAGATAAACAACTACAATATCATGTCAATTAAAAAGAATACAACGTTGATTTACATTAATACAACGTCAATGAAAGTGAATTCAAAAAATGCTTGAAGATCATAAATGACTTTCATGAATGATATTTGAACAAGTCAAGATAGAAATCAACTTAAGAAAGATTGATTGAACTGCAGCAATGAAAACATTGCTAAATAAAGAAAAGAGATAATGTTGTGATCATGCACTTCAAATTAGTCTAACATAAATCATGTCAAACTATCATAAACTAGTATAAAGCTGATGTTGACACGCTAGTGATCTAACGTGTCTTCGTGAGTAAAACTCATGACGTGTTGCATCTTTTTTCTTCTTCAGCTTTGAACTTTTAGTTAAAGTACACTCATATAATTCGCTCTATGCAGACTCATAATAGATTCAGCATTTCTGAAATCAGAGACAAAGAATATTAATTCTTAACTGTGATAACATTCAAATCTTGATAGTTTACACAAAAGTGAAGTTCTTTTTCAAATTTCTTGACAAAGAGAACAAAGATGATCATCTGAAAGTGATTGACTTGAATGAAATCTTTGCTTAAATTTTCATTTAAATAATGATGAAGTTTTAAAATTTCATCATGATTTATGTTATACAAAGTGAAGACTGAGAATTAAATATTTTCTTTAAAATGTATGACATGATCATGAGCTTGATGCAAAGACAAGATATCAACATTCTTCTTGAAAAAAATGTTTAAAAACTTGAAATATTTGAATGATAAAATTATGATTGAATCAATGTTCTTACTTTGTTAATAAATTTCAAGATCTTTTTGTGTTGTGAATGCAATTAAATGAAATTTCTTTTTCATTTAATGAAGATTCAAATGATGATTCTTATCATACATACTGTTTTAAGAATGAGATGAAAACTGAGCAAGAGTTGAACTGTTCTTTAAATAAATAATCAAAGTTGCATGACGTGATTTTGACTTGTCAAAGTCTAGACTAGAAGATGAGATTAACTCAAGATTCAAGAAAACATTAATTTTCTTTAAAATGATGTTAAACACTTTAATGTTTTTAACATGAGCAGCATGATTAAAGTTTTAAGCTTTCAACTTAATTATATCAAGTTGTATAAAAGATCAATTGAATTGATTTGCTTGAAAAACAACAAAAGTTCTAAAGAAGAAAGAATTTTGACACTTGATTTTTAATGAGTATTCTTTTTAAATGACTTGAAGAATACAACTAGAAACTTCTTGTTTCAAATGAAAGACAAGATTGAATGAGATTTGTTTTTTGTGAACAAGTTGAAAGTTAGTGTTACGAGCATATCAAGACTGAATAGAGCTAGTCAGTGTTCTTAGCTCAGATCTGACTCAGTCTCTATTTTCTTTCATCAACATCTTTTTGTTCAACATCATGTTTCTTTCTACATCACATTTTACTCATGTCACAAACACATCTTCTTCAAGCTTAACACAGTTTCTGAATATTACTTAAATAGAAGCTTTTGTACTCATCTTCTTCTGTATTCTTAATATTCAGTTATAGCTATTTTTAAAGATCAAGCACTATTCAATTCTGACTTTCGTTGATTGACTCATTTAGACATGATTCTGACATTATATTAAGAATTCATTAATCACATGATACTGATCTCATTACTCATTCAACATACTCGTCTAGACAGAATGAGTTTAAAGAAATTCATTTACCTGATGATCAACAATAATCAAAAGATAGAACAACATTAAAGAGTTGAATAAAATCAACGACAAGACTGTTTGAATTGCTAGACTACTTATCGCTCATTAAGTATGCAAAGTTCATTCAATTACAAGAATCACAATAAAGAATCTTCGTGAATTGCTCAAGAATCAAATCGATCAATAGATTCAATGATAAAGAATCTTCATTGTTTGCTAGAGAATCAATCAAATCAATCAACAAACAAATCTCATCTTCTTTGTTGAAGATTAAACATCACTCTATACATCTTTCTTCTTCAATCGTCAAGCATCATCATTCATTCAATTCTCTTTCAAAACAAATCTCATCATGTTTAGTCATTCGCTCACTGAAGAGCGTTTCAAAGAATTTTGAAATCATTTCTCTTAAACTTCTGATGCTGATTCATTGAAATCACGAATGAAATCATCAAGTGCTGCATCATTCATTCATGAAGATGACGAATCATTCGCTGAAACGATAATACTTCTTATGTTCTACAAAATCTGAAAGACTTAAAGTCTAGCTCTTGATGAAGAAACAGATCAACTCTACAAGTTAAATAAACAACAAGAAGATGAAATCAAAGAGTTGAAGACTAGACTTCAAGCTAAAGAAAACATTTCTTCTGATTTCACCTACTTTAAGCGTTCTAGATCTCAAAAAATACCTGATTCTTCGCTGTTTACTGATGAAAAGAACTTTACTTGAAAGAACTGATACGGAAAAATTCAGAATAAACTAGAGATTAACGTCGATCTCTTTTCTAATGAACGAGTCAAATTGAACTATATACATTCTAGATTATTTGATGATGCAGCTGAGATCACTCAAGCTAAATGCAAACGTGACTGTGTCAATCTTTATAAGATCATCGACGATTTTTTGAAAAAGTTAGCTCAGTTGTTTGATAATTCAAATAAGAAAGTCAACTTTCGTAAAGAATACTACAACTTGATTCAAGAATTCAAGAAATTCAATGAATTTTATACTCAGTTTCAACGTTTATCTTTCTATCTAGACTATCACAAGAAGCAATTGATCATTGATCTGAAAGATAAAATACACTCTTGTCTTCAATTCATTTGAGTAGATTAACTAGTTCAACCTGATTCTCTAAAAGAAATTCGTTTCTACCTGATTCATTTGAATAATGATTAGCAAGTCATTCAAGAGATCAAGAACAAGATCAAATGCGTCAATGATCTTTCTAAAACTATCTTTCATAAAGCAACTGTTGTCACTCAGTTAGTTGATCACTCGAAGTCTGATCAGCTAAAGTCGCGCGACGCGATTTTAACTAGCGTCAAAGAAGCAGACATTCTAGTTGAAAGCTATTTCATATGTCATAAATCAGATCATAGCTCTAAAGAGTGTCTTGATCAATCTACTAAAATCAATGCAGTGAACAATGAATATGATTGCTTTGATTTCAATTTGAATTTCAATTCAAAAAACTAGTCATTTCTTCAAAAGTCATTGAAGAAATAGAGATTATATCTTTGTGCAAACTAGATGAAATTCTATTGAAAGAAAATTACTTTGAAAAGTCGTTTCTAATTGATGTTTATCTCATCTTTCAGAATTGATCTTTCAGTCTTTGTTCTTTAATAGACAGTGATTCAGTCATTTACATGATCATACATTTTAACCTAGTCGATAAAGTATGCAAGAAACTGAAAATTCAATCTATATCACTGACAAAAGAGAAGTTAATAAGAGATTATGATGAGAAGATATTTAAGAAAATCATCACTCATAAAATTCTACTCAATCTCATCATCGAAAGTCATAAGAAATTGACTGTATCAATGCTGATAGCTGATATCAATCATCATGAAGTCATATTGAGTAAGCTCTGAATGAATAAAAACGAAATATTATTGAATATGCAAAACGACGTCATTGTTTTTTCAAATCAATTGAATACTTCTATTTCGATTTTTTCAATCTTTCTCAATTCAAAGCACTCAAGTTGATTGCAGTCAACTTCGTCTTCTTCAATCATTCAGACTAAGATCTTTATGATGCTCAAACGACTCATTCGAAAAGAGTCATTCTCGATTCAAAGCATAAACGCAGCTTCGTTCAAAACGTTGTTGAATCATTCAAAGAAGAACAAGATCAAAGTCTTTGCTTTATTCATGATAAACATCAATAGAAAAATCGCGTACAATACTCAGAATAATTTGAACGCTCTAAACGTCTCTTCAATTGATGAAACGACTCAGAATTTGAAAGATATTAAAGCAAAGCTGTCATCAAAATATCATGAGTTTCTAGATGTTTTTGATCGAGCTCAATTGAATAAACTACTCTCTCATCGCTTCTACAATCATAAAATTGAGCTCATCAGTGATTCAATGCTTTCTTGCTGTTGAGTTTATTGAATGTTCTCTGTCAAACTTCTGAAAGTAAAGAAGTACTTAAATGAGAATCTGTCAAAGAGATTCATCACTTCTAGTCAGACTCTCTATTTCTCTCTCGTTTTATTCACTCTCAAAGCAAATGAAGATCTTTGATTCTGTGTGAACTATCAAAAGCTAAATGTCATTTTCAAAAGAAATAGATATTCTCTATCGTTGATAGATGAGATCATTGATAAAATAGTGAGTTGCAAGCATCTGACTAGATTGAACATCATATCAGCGTTCAACAAACTTTGAATGCATCTCAATAACGAGAATTACATCACTTTTATCACTGCTTTAGAAGCATATAAATACAAGATGTTATCATTCAAACTGATTAATGAATTGATCTTCTTTCAGCAATATATGAATGATGTTCTATGAGACTTTCTGAACGACTTTTGTCAAGTCTATTTAAATGACATTCTCATCTATAGCAAAATGAGAAAGAAACATAAAAATCACGTCAAACTAGTATTGAGTCGACTACATGAAGCTGAACTGCAGATGAATATTCAAAAGTGCAAATTCAATGTAGAAGAGACTGTCTTTCTAGAAGTCATCATATCAGAACTAGATCTTCGTATGAATTTCAGCAAAGTGACAGTCATAGTCAGCTGAATCACTTCGACCAACCTAAAAGAAATTCAGAGCTTCGTGAGATTTATTAACTTTTATCGTCATTTCATTAAGAACTTCTCGAAGCTAGTCAAATCATTCACTCAGCTGACAAGAAAGAACACGTTTTTTGTTTGAAACAAGATCTGTGTTCAAGTCTTTAACAATTTAAAGAAACAAGTCAGTTTGACCTCAGTACTTCGTCACTTTAATCTCAAACGACAAGCTATTCTGAAGATCAATGCTTTGAACTATGTAAAAGATGAAATACTATTTCAGTACAATGACGAGAGAGTTTTTCATTCGATGATCTTCTACAGTAAAAGCATGATTCTCACTGAAATCAATTATCACATCTATGACAAGAAATTGCTAGTCATTATTCGATGCTTCGAACATTGATGACTTGAGCTGAAGTGCATTGAACTACTCATTCAGATATTCATCGATCATCAAGCTTTGAAGATCTTCATGAAAAATAAACAGTTGAGTCGATGACAAGTCAACTATCTGAACATTCTGTCAAAGTTCAACTTTCAGATCATCTTTAGATCAGGCAAAATGAATATTAAAGTCAATGCTTTAACTTGAATATCTCTAGCGAACGTCTCTGAATCAGCTCAACAACTTGAAGATCATTTTCAGACTATTCTGACTTTCAATAAAGTTGATGTTCTACTTGTTGAATCGAAAGCAAATCTCTATCAGTGAATGCATATGATCAATCAAATGAATGAGTTCTGCGATGAATATAAACAAGCTATGAACGAGAACAAGCTCAAATTTCATACCACTAAATTGAAGAACTGTGAAATCATTGACAGCGTTCTTTTTAGAAAAGACTTACTGTGAGTCTCTGAGAATATGCATACGAAACTGCTACAAGAAGTGCATGATCAATCTTCAATCTCTCATCTTGACAATAAATGAATCATTGATCTAGTTCAGCGTTTCTACTATTGATCAGATCATCGAGCTACTATTCGACGATACATTCAAAACTATCATGCTTATCAGCGAAGCAAAGCTTCTAGAGATAGCATCAATGAACTTCATCATTCTCTTTCGATTTCACAGAAACGCTGAAAAGATATAGCTATGAACTTCATCACTGAACTATCTCTGTCAGAAGACTATAACATCATTTGCATAATCATATGTTATCTTATCAAAGAACGTCACTATGTTTTCTGTCATTGAGAAGACGATGACATTTCAGTCGAAGAAACGATTTGAATCATGCTATGAAACATCTATTGACTGCATGATTTACTCAGTTCTATTGTTTCAAACAGAGACTCTCAATTCATATTGACTATGTGAAAGAGTCTTTGCAAGCGACTGAGAATCACAGCTAATTTATTCACAGTCTATCATTCAAAAATCAACAATCAGACGAAACGAGTCAATCAAGACGTTGAATGCAAACTTAGAATTTACTGCAATTACATGCAGAACGATTGAGTTAAATGAATATCTATGATGAAATTCAGCGACAATTTCAATATCTTCTTGATCATCTCAATGATCTCTTTCTACTTCAATAAAGAATTTCATTCTCGAATGAGTTTCGATTCAAATACAACTGACTACAAAACAACTTGTGAACGACTTGAAGCTAAAAAAGCAGACAATATTGTCATTTGAATGAAAAAGCTACTGAGCTTCGATCATCAACAATTGAAAAAGACGAAGCTGATCATTGAAGTTCAGATCAATAAACATAGACAAAACATCATCTATGAAGTAAATGACTGAGTTTGACTATCTTTCAGAAACGTCAAGACAACGAGACTCTGCAAAGATTTGAAAGACAAACAACTAGAATCATATCAGATCACTGTCAAAGCGAAAGTCTTTTATCATCTTCATCTATCAGTCAGCATGAAGCATTTGCATTCGATGTTCAGCTCGAAGCTACTGCGATCATATTCAGAAGACTCTTTATCAGAACAGCATGCAGAACTTCTTAAACTCATCATTATTGATGATAACGACGATGAACATTAAAAGATAGATGACATTCTGAACTTCAGATGTTATCAAGGTCGAATACAGTACAAGATTAAATGAAAAGATCTAGATAGAAACAATGAATGATACTATGTCGATAAAGATGAATTCAATGACTTTGAGAAAGTTTTGAACGAATTTCATGTGTTATACTCAAGAAAGTCACGCTAGTATCGAAATAACTCAATAAGAAAGCAAGCAAATGAGCGACATTCATGTGAACATGAATTTTCAAAGAGAAGAGTAATGTTACAAGCGTATCAAGACTGAATAGAACTAGTCAATGTTTTTAGCTCAGATCTGACTCAGTCTCTATTTTCTTTCATCAACATCTCTTTGTTCAACATCATCTTTCTTTCTACATCACATTCTACTTGTGTCACAAACACATTCTCTTCAAGCTTAGCGCAGTCTCTGAATATTACTTAAATAGAAGCTTTTGTACTCATCTTCTTCTGTATTCTTAATATTCAATTATAGCTATCTTTAAAGATCAAGCACTATTCAACTCTGACTTTCGCTGATTGACTCATCTAAACATGATTCTGACAGTTAGTTAACTTCTTGTAAGTGAACAAGAAATTATATTGCTTCTTATGAGCAGATGAGAAACTGAGTTACTTCTTGCAAGTAAATTGAGAACTGAATTGCTTCTTGTGAGTGAACTGAAAACTGAGTTACTTCTTTCAAATGAATGAGAAACTAAATTGCTTTTTGCAAGTAAACTGAAAACTGAGTTGCTTCTTTTAAATGAATGAGAAACTAAATTACTTCTTGCAAATGAACTGAGTGCTGAATTGCTTCTTATGAGCAATCTGTAAACTGAATTGCTTCTTGTGAATGATTTGTAAATTGAATTGCTTCTTATGAATGATTCATAAACTAAGTTGCTTCTTGTAAGTGAATTAAGAGCGAGACTGAAAGAAAGCTACTTTGTTAACTTTGAATGAGAAATTTTCTTCTTGTTGATTAAGATCATAAATTTTAACGAAAAATGAGCAATAATGATTAAAACAAAAGAAGAAAAACAAAATGAGAATATTATGCTCAAAATTAACATTAATGATGTGATGACAAAGTCATGATAAACTCATGATGATGAAATATTGATTTAATTCAATGATATAAAAGAATAGTTTTTCAATGTGTTCATCAAGAATCATTGTGATTTCAACAATATAAATAATGTCATTAATTAAAGTGACTTGATCATCAAATTCTTGAAGTCTGTGAGAATGAGTTAATTGATGCAAGAAAAAATGATGTTGTTGTGCGAAGAATTTATTCATAAAGACATAAGCAAAGACTTCACTATCAATCAAAGCAAAAACAAGAACTTTAAATTGAGCTTGACGTAAAATACAGAATACTATCATATAACTATCTTTGAATGTTGAATTGAATTCAAAGAGTTTCAAGACAGATTTAGCAGAAAACTTTCTATATGATTGAAGTGAGAATGAAAAGATTGAGATTAATAGACAAGATGATATGTATACAGATTTCTGAGCGTGACTTAACTCAAAGACTAAACTTTTCTTGCAAACAGCGAGATTTCTTCATTTATACTGATGATGTCATTGTTGTAAACATTCATGATATGCAAAGTGAAAAGCTTCTTATTTGAGCATTCTTTAATGATTTTGCTTGAATGTTGCAATTTGCAGTAGTAGCACAGCTTTCACTTATTGCAAATTTTCTTGATCTTAGAAACAATCAGAGTCTTATCTTAAACGATGACAATGATGAAACTTAAATTTATTAACTCATTAAAAGATGAGAAAGAAAGAAATGAAGATACTGTTGAAACAACAGTCACAAAAATGATGATCTTTGAATTCAAAGAATTACTAGTCAATGTCAAGATGCTCTTGACTTTGATGAATAAAATGATGATGAAGATGAAGTGAGATTGATGATGTTTAAGCTGCTGAAACTCTTCATCAATGTCAAAGAATGCTTGAACTCATTAATGAAAGATGAATAATTGAGTTTCATCAAGATTTTGTCAGAAGAAAATGATGATTTATGTGAAATAATTGATATTATGCTTCAGACAGTCAATCAATGAAAAATCTTTCATCAAAAAATATTCTTTCTTTTAATAAAAGAAATTGTAGTAGTTGACAAAGCTATTCATGTCTTGCTTCAGAGTTTTGCAAAGATATAAATGAATATCTTCTGTCTTAAAAGAGTTGTTGCAGCAATGATGTAACTTATGTTGTCAATCTGCAAAGATGAAAATGATACAAAGATCATTGACTTGATATTGACTCATTAAATTGTGAATCTTCTTATTTATGATGAATCATGACTCAACATAAATAATCTTGACTTGATGAAAGAAGTAATGATCATCATTCATGTTCATGTGCTGTATCAGACTTTGCTTTCATGCATTTAATCAATCTTTGTTTTTTTCATACTTAAATATGTCAAGAAGCTTCTTGAATCTAGAAGTGATGAAGTCAGCGACAAAGTTTGCAAAAGAATGAATGATAAAAGAAGATTAATTATTCAAGATTTATGCAATGATTTGAGTTATTATTGCAAGAAACTGAGAATTCAACTTTATATAAATTGAAAAACTGAAAATGATGAATGAAAATAAAATAATGACATCATGTTGTTGAACTTGATTTTGAAGCTCTTGCATTGCGCGAAAGATTTCAACTGAATTTTCAATCATACTTTAAGTGAACTGTTTAACAGCATGCTCATCGTTGATCAAGAAATTGTGAGATGACTTTATTTAAGCAAAAGAATAACTAAATGAGATTTCAATGTATAAAAACGTTGCAAAAAGTGTAAATCTTTCATAATGTCAGAAACTGAGCTAGACTAAAGATATTATCAATATAAAAGATTGATATTATTATTACTTTGATAGAATTTAAATACAAGATAATACATCAAATAATATACAAGATGAAAGATAAAGAATGAAAGAAAAGAATGAAAGTTCAACTTTTATATACATGAATTGAGCAGAATCAAGACTAGATAATAGTTTTATTGACTTAAGATTGCAAAAGTTCATGCACATAACTGAGATAATTGAAACAGAATTGCTGAAACTAAATTAAAATGATGATGATTGAATTAATGACTTGATTCATTGAATTGCAAAACAGATTCAATGAATCAAAATTATTTAAAATATCAACAATTTATGTTTTAAATTAAGTTGATGATTTAACATCATGATACAAAGTCTTTTAAAATTCAAAAGTCAAGAAAATCTTTGAAAGTTTCAAAGTTGTAAAAAGCAAAGCTTTGCAATTACTGTTAACTGTCTTGAAGCTTTCACGTAAGAACTGTACAATTCAGTACAATATTAATAATAAATTCATACACTTTTGTGACATTGATTAAATCAACTTAAAAGAAACTTTATGTTATTTGTATTGAGTGAACAAAACTTTCTGAAGTAGAAAATCACTTGCAATTTATACAGCTGCTTCACGCAGTTAAAACAGTGAGTTTTGAAACTATGTATCAAATTTGTTCACATTGATTGCATGTTAAAGAACAAATGTTCTAGTCACTTTAAATTGCTTCAAAAGCTTCATTTTCATCATCATCTTCATCACTGTTCTGAAACTCTTCATGATGATGATGATTATTCAATAATTTAAGAAGTCAGCATTTTGTAACATTCTTGATTGCAAATGCAATCAGTTCAAGCAATGCATGAGTACATGCTTCATCATTTGATGACTTTATTTGCAGTTGCATCGCAAGTTATTCATGTCTGAAATGTTTTTAGAGTGCAGATAAATGTTCAAATCTATGCATTCAATTCTGATGTACATTGCAAGAATGCTTTCTGCTTTCTGAAAATCATCATGCATCTTTATCATCTTATTGCTCAGATGCAATCTTTGTGCTGAGATTGCATTAACATCTGCAACGCATTCTTTGTACTTTTTTCATCATTGATTTCATTGATTCTTGTGATACTGCTTTATTGCAATGCTATCACTTATTAAAATCATTATGAAAAAGAAAATATATCATTTGCATCTTGATTGTATCTTTACATCTTCTTGAATGAAGACATTCAGAAGTATTATTTTCTTGATGATGAGTAAGTGAGAAATGACGTAATTAACTTTCATCAAATGAGTATGTATTAGTTTGCATGCTTGTCTGATCTTTTGTATTCAATTATTATTTCAACTGTGTAATGTGATTTTGTTCTGTAACATGTTCAAATGAACATGTAACAAACTTATGTATATTTCTGTTTTTAGAGTTTCAATGTTTACTCTTTTGAATGCTTTTGCTACATGATGCAGAGTCTGATTTTGAAGTGTTTTTAATTTACATTCTTTGCTCAACAATTCATCTTTCTTGTCATGCTGATGTCAAACTGATGCTTCAAATGCAATTTCTGATCTCATTACTGCTGAGTATACTTATTTTGCTTTTGTAAAAATAGCTTTTCATATGAAGACTTTAAAATGATTAAATGTCAGCATTTTTATGACGTGATTCATCTTTATTTGTTGAAGATGCACATCTTATTACAGTTTCATGTTCAGTTGCATCTTTAAAACTCATACGTCTGATTTCAATTTGATAACTGAGCTTTTTATTTATATGTTAATTGTCATGTTGAATTTCTTTGATTTTCTAGTGAAATGCGTAAATTCATACTTTTCTGATGCAAATGTTGCATCATGAGTGCAAGCTCATTTCGCGCAAATGTTGTATGCTTTGCTCAATGTTTTACAAATTTCTTCATTGAATCTGTTGTAAACTAGAATGTTAATATCATTTATGAAGTCAAGTACTTCAATTTTTATTTTCAATGCTTTGCATTTTTCAATTAAACTTGCGTTGAAGAATAGAAAGAGAATCAATAAAATGAAAAATCTTTGCAATATGTCTGCATTTATCTTGCACATGTCACTCATTTATTCATTGAATATTAGCAATGTCTCTCAATCTTTTAGAAAGCTGCATGTTCATTCAATTATGTAACTTGATGTTCTTTTCATCTTCAGCGTATGCAGAAGTCTGATGTGTGAGACTTGATTAAATGCTTTGATAACGTTTAAACTTAGCATGAATGCTACGTATTTAATTTTGCAATTTCGTACTATGTGAACTTGATCTATTAATAGATTTAACATTAAGATCATAAATTGCTTACATCTTACTTTCATTTAAGCATTAAATAGCATGTGATGAGTCTCAACTATATCACTCAATCTTTTGATCATGATTGACTTCAGAGCTTTGCTCATGATGTCAAGCAAAGCAATAAATCAATACATCTTTGAATTAATATAATCACTTTTCTTTAATTTACATAGTACTATTGTTTAAGTTTTTTTAAACTGCTTCAAGTGATATTTGTGTATTACACATGCATTGAATAAACTCATCAATACTGAGATCAGTTTTGCAAGACTTGCTTAAAGCACTCTGTTTAAAATATTTGAAGTGTTTGATGCTTTGTCTGCTTTTACTCATTTGATTGTTTGCTTCACTTCATTTTCTGTGATGCGTGAATTGAATGAGACTGTCAAAGATATGAATGACTCTGCAATGTTGTTAACATTTACTTGAGAAGATGAAGAAAAGAACTTTCTTCGCAATATCTCGATTTTTTTCTTAAACATTGTTATTATATGATCAATGTTACTTCACTTTAATGACAAAAACTGAGAAAGTTTTTTAAATAACTGACTTTCGATTTTAACTCATTTTGCAAAGCATCATATTGATTTGAGTGCTTCGCTTAGCTCATGCATTTGTGATCTGAAGTGTGCACATTTCATTTGTTGAATGATCTTGTTTTTATGATCATTGTGCTTCAGATATTCATTTCATACTTCTAATGTATCTTACATTTTTTATATGATTTGCAGTCATCTTGATTTCATTACTACTTCAAAGCAGCTTTGATTTCAAAAGTCTTTTGCTTAATTTGATGATTTTGTCAAGAAAGTAAATTTCTTGATGATTTTCTGTAACACTCTGATAATTTTACACACTTTGTCATTCATCATAATCTTGTTGTCTAAAAAGCGTTTCAAAGATAAATGTATTTACAAATAAGCACTCAATGCTTCTGTAATTTTTTTTTTTCAAAGTTGTTGAGTTGAGAGCTGCATTGAGATTGTTTGTAAACATAATTTTATGATGATCAAAAGATGATTCAACTTCTGATGCAGATTGATTTGTATCTTGCACTTGTGTATCATGAACTGTATTTTCTCGCTGTTAAAGATTAAATCAATCATCGTAAATTGATTATAAGTCTCATGAGTAATAGTGTTTAATCTCAGCAATAATTTCAATCTTGCATTTATAATGATGTTTAGCAGAGTATCAATCATCATATGATGAGTGAAGCATCTTTGCTCTTCTCAATGAGAATGATGTAAATTGAAATCTTTTACAATCAGTTGTTTACAATCATTCTTGAGTAGTTCATTTAAACAAGAAATGATTGAAGATTTCTCTGTAAATGTAATAAACAATGAGCATGAATTGTAAATGTTTAAAAGTTTTAGCATCTGTGTTTCATCATTTGCGTTGCGAGTTAATAATCTGATTAAGCAAATGTCTGACTCAACTATTTCTACTATTCATTGATTGAATCTTAAATGTTTATTAATGTATATGTATGTTCTTGATTGAGATGACGAGTTTTTCACTAGATGAAAGAAGTTGTGAGCTGAGCTAAATGATTATAAATCATTAATGTTATGTTCTTGCTTCTGTATGATTATTATGTCAAATTTGCGAACTTTTCTGTCAATCAAGAATGATTCTTGAATCTTCAATGATTTTCTGATGTTATACTGTAGAATTTGTAGAAAAAGTTGTTTTATCATAAAGTTATTTGTAACTGTTGACTCTGTGCTGAAAAGACTCTTTGTATGCTTTCAATCATTGAGAGTTTTTCGCACTTTCTGATTGAGCGTTTCTGAGTCTGCTCAGATGTCATCTCATTTGAATCACTAGTCACGTATGAGAAGAGATTGATTCATCTCTTCTTGACTTTTATCATTTGTCATGTCAATTCAACGTCTCGATTGCATGTTTTCAACATGATGCTTGTTAAGTTTAAAGAGTTCATTGAATCTATGAAGTCTGTTGAGCTCAATGAATTCATTGAGCTTAAAGAGTTCAAAAACAGCAAGAAAGATGCATGATTGTATTTCAATGCTTTTGAATATTTAATCAATCTGTTTCTGTAAATTTCTGATGTCTGTTTCATCTGTTATTATCATTTGAGACATATGCATCTTCAGAGTTCATGATCTTCGTTGCAGTTGACACAACATCTTTTATTCAAAGACATCATGCACTCTTTAATGTGATGTTTGTCTGCGCATTTAGCATAGTGTTATTTCTTCTTGCAGAATCTGATCATATGATCAAATTTGAAGCATCTGTAACATTGAGTGATGTGATAGTTCTTTTCAAACAGTTTGCATGAGCATTCTTGATATGAGTCTAGCATGCTCTCGTTCATTAGTCGATTTATCATTGCTTCGATTGCGATCTTTACAATGAGCAACAAGTGAATCTTCTCACTTTCAATTACTTTCTTGAATTAAACTATTCTTAGAATTTCTAGATTTTCATGAAGTCTTGTGTTATCTTTTATCAGACTTTTAATGATCACTTTCTGATTGCTTGTATTTATTATGATGTGTATCTCATATGTTAACACAGCAAAGATTCAACGCATTATATGCATTGAGTTTGCAATTTTCTTTGCTCATGTTTGAGATATTTTCAGATTTGCTCAAGTCTCTGAACTCACTGCGTGAAGTATAATGTCTTCGCTTTCAAGCTTTTGAAGATACATGATTAGATCTTTTTAAGCTGTTGACACATTTGTGATTTCTTGAAGAATCTGTTCAATAAATTTCTTTTGTATCTTTTCTATTTTCTTTCTTTCTGCTATCTTCATCATGATTTCTCATTTCTTGCAAAGCGATGACAATTCTTCTTTGAAACATTGCTCTTTTGCTGTTACTTCTTCTCTTGTCACGTTTGCTCATGATGTGATTCTTGATGAGAAGCATATGTTATCTTGTGTTTGCGTGCTATCTTGAATCTGTAGCTGCTTGCTAAGCAGTTGTACAAATGTCTTCAGTTTCTGTACATTCTTTGCAATGAATGCATTCTGATTCTCGTTGTTTTTTTCTTCTGAATCATTTCAAAGACGTTGCATCAGCTTCATTACTACTTCTTTTCATGAATAATCTTTGTTCTTCTCTTTCTTTAACGTTGATGTTTGTATTAAAAGATCAATAATGTTAACAACATACTTTTCATCATTGCGTGAACTTTTTGACTCTGCGTTGCTGTTTCATCGTGATGAATCAACGTCACTTGCAATCATCTCTGAATCAGCATTGCTGCAGTTCATGCAATTCATTGTCATTTATTCATCTTTTAAATTCATTCTGCTTTGATTGTATTGCTCTTTTCAAAAATTTGCTTTGCACGCGTTGTGATTGTTTTTCTTTAATATAATATTAGAAAAGAAAGAAAAACACTTGCATAAAAGCTGCAAGCTTGAGTGATTATCAGTAAATAGTGATACATAAAAGCGAAGATTTGTACAGAAATATCATTACATGTCTATACAGATAGATTTGTAAGAACTTATCAAAAAAGTTGTTGTAAAAGTTATGTTTAAAAGATGTAATTGTAATTGTAATTCATACACTCTTGTGATATCAATTTAGACTCAACTCATGAGAAACTTTATGCTATTTATATCAAGTGAACAAAACTCTCTGAAGAAGAAAATCACTCGTCATTTATACAACTGCTTCACGCAGTCGAAACAATAAGATTGACACTGTGTTATCAAGTAATGAATCTATAGCTTCTATTCAGCGCATGACGCTTGAGTAAACTCTTAATGAGTGTCTGTGTTGTTCATTTATGACGCATCGTCTTTGCTCTGCTCTTCATTGACGATATTCTATACAACGATGTTTCGATTCAATTCTCAATTCAAAGATGAAAGATGTTTTCTTTGCACTTGTGATGCTCATGATTGTAACGTACGTAGAGCTGCATTCTCTTGCTCAATGATTGTCATTCATTGCGCAGAGAAACATGTGATGAAAGAGAGATGCACACGATGAAAAGATAGAGTGTGATTGTACTGAGTAATTCTTTTCTTCTCTTGATTTGACTTGTGTCATGTAGACGTTGAATGAATTGTTAGTATAGACGTGCAATCGCAATCGTTCGATGTTTGACTCTGATCAATGAAAGAGAATGTGTTCTGATCGTTCTCTTGAGCTCTCAATTTTCCACGTAGACAGATATATGACTTGACGTCAAGTAAAGAAGGTGAGCTCAAGCCTTCTCAGTATATCAGCGTGATCGACGAGTCACTACTTCTTCGAGCACTGTAGTCACGACTCTCAGACTGAGATCGACTATTCTACCTGATATCTTTTCATCAATTACTCGACGACACTGTCGATGTGATGAAGACGTTTCAGTATATCGACGCGATCAATGAGTCGCAAATTCTTCGACCACTTGTAGTCACGACTCTCATACTGAGATCAACTTTTTCACTAGATATCTTTTCATCTCTTACTGATATCGACATGTCATTAATCTTCTTCGTAGATCGATTGTGACTGTTAGAAGAAATGTTGTCGCGTAGGTGAAAACTCTGCATGATCAACTTTCTCACTCACGCAACATTCTAACATCGTTCGAATTGCATCGAATTGAGATCTCTTGACTCTTTTGACTTCTATTCAAACACAGAATAGAATCAAAAGGTTCGTAGTCAACATCATGAACAGGTAAATCTCGTTGCCAGTCTTTAAAAGATGTAATAAAAACAAACTTATATTTAAAATCAATCTCATAATTTATTGCAGCAATTGCAGCAATCTCAAATTAACTGCAAATGATTGTACTGAACAATACATCACAGTACTGATCATGTGAATGTCAATACTTTTTCATACATGCTATTTACTACTTACTAAGCGTAAAGGCAATTTTCATCGAAAATGACAACTTTCTCATCATCATGTATCATTTCAGTTTTTCTCAAAGATTAAAAACAAATCTGTCTATTCAATTTCAACACATCTTTCATTATTAATTATCATTTCAAAAATTATTTGCAGCAATATATAGTTTTTGAAGATTGACAATTATGCTGTTTATTAAATACACAGAAGTGTGCTCGACTTTTGTAATTATGAGGGTCAGCTTGACTGAAGGCTATCGGCAAGGTACATATGTAGAAGGGCACGATTGTCACCTTGACTACCAACAGACCTCGACAGCTAGGGAACAGGGGGATAACTAGGCGGTCTTCCCTTAGATAGATTGACACCTCAGGGCGGCTTCCGGAGCGAAATTTAGCCCTAGAAACCGTCAGGGGCTGTCGGGTTTGCCCAAACATATATAATATATATTAGTTCAAACGAAGTCGATGCTCGATAGGTTGCTTCTTTAGCGTGAGCCTTTGCTGTCTCTCCTGATTGTCTTTTCTGGCCCGGAATCGTCTGGCCTTTCGTTGTTCCGCTTTTCCTTCCCGATCTCGTCCCTCTCGCTCCTACTTCTCCATCTTCCGCCCCTCTAGCTCCTGTCTTTTTTGCCCCTTTTCTCGTTCTTCCCTTTATTGCTCCTGCCTGTCTGGCTCCTGCCTCTCCAGCTTCTGCTTCTCGAGAGGTGTACGAGAAGAAATACATCCCATTGACTGGGTATGCTAATGACTACATATGGAGTAAAGGGCTCGCGGGTGACAAGAAAGCCCGTACACTTTTAGGTCGGCTTTATTTTGTACCCGCCCCCCCCCCCTCTTCTCACACCACTCCGATTCTCACTCTACTTTGATATAGCCTAATATATAAATGTAGACCTGTGATGGCTTTCAAATTATATCTTTCTTATATACTTTATCTGCTGAATTCCAACGTATAGGGGTTTTAATGGTAAATCTGGGGGACACCTTACCATTGGGTGTAAAATAAGAAGGAATAAGTCGGCAGATGCCAGGTGGCATGATCTGCACTGCTGACTGATAAGATCATGACTCAGTGAATGAACGCATCATAATTCATCAATCAAAAGAATTGCAACCCTCAAAAGAATCCCACAAAAACCTCGCATCGATCTTTTTTCCACTTCACATCGCTTAGATTTATCGACGACGCAAAGACACAGGAAGCCCATTTTATGTATTTATAGCAAGAGGTTTCGTTTGGTTTCTTCAGTGGTGCCCGGTATTCCCCGCATCGTTTATGTCTTCCGCCACATCCGTCCTTTGACGCAGCCGGAATGCGTTGGGTTAGGATTCACGCATCGTACTCGTTATCCTTTGCTAGTTATGGTCCCACTGGCATCAGAGGAGTACCGTGACCGTCCTCTCCGCCCCCATTCTCCGGTATCTGGGCGTATGCTTTCCAGCCGGTCCTTCTCGCAGCAGCCGCTTTCACTTGTCCGAAGCGGGTAGTCGACCACTTTGGAAGACTGCACCAAACTCTCCATGAAACGGTTGCCTTCTCGTCGTCGTTCTGAAGGAATACGTCCAACGCATGTCTACATCTGTAGGCTATTATAGCCGGCACGATCACCAGTTCCACGGCTAGACATGAAAAGATCATGGCAGGGTACAAAACGTTCAGTCTATTGCGGAGGACTTCGTTAACAATGGGCGTTCCCGGCAGTTTGAGAGCTGTCTTTCCCCACAGGGTCTGGCAGTCGCAGCGGTTGAAAATCCCAATCTGCGTCGCGATCACCAGCCCCATCGTGGAACTCGTGGCAAGAATGTCTTTGACGAGAGTAAGGTAGAACAAGAGAGAGTGGCTCTTGACCTGTGGGCGTTCGAGTCTAAGGCCCTCGGGTTTGAAGCGCGGGATCCACAGCCAGAGGTTTCGAGATTGTTCCATACTTTTAGGTTGACCCTTACTTAGAGGGATGTAGATATTAAATCCAATGTCGCAAGATGCGCTGAAGACCCAGACGCCGAATATGCTCAATTGGGCCCAGTTTCGGCAGTCCCATCCATCGGGAGGAACGAAGGCAGAGACAATTATTCCCACGACGGTGCCGAGGGCTACGATGAAGCAGGAAGAAAAGATGATGAAGTAGGGAGAAAGGGCGATGATATACGAAGAAATGGTGTTGCGAAAACGCCTCCAGAGGCCTGTGTTGGAGCCTTGTCTGGAAGTGGATTGATCAGCCGGATTTGATGAACTGTCAGTGCCGGTAAGAGGAGCATCGTGTAGAGTGGCAACCACTGCAGAGCCAGCACCCGGAGCTGATGAAGGCAGCCACTGCCATTCAGAAGGCTGCCAAGAATAAATTCCCCCACAATTGATCCTGTACATCCTCCATTCTACTTCAGTGCTTATTTCTGGCAGTTCCAGCTCGGTTGGCGAAGATGAGGGATCGAGATCTTTCCGGAATCGTGTCAAGATATGCGAGATAGCAGGTTCAGTCTGAGACACACCGATGAAAGACCCCAGGAATACCGCTGGTAAGATCCAAAAATACTGTGCTGAAAATGCAATACTGTGCGCTTCAACGTTGATGAAGACAGTATCGCTATGTGCGTTTGCTGCGGAAACTGTCCGACCTACAGCCATACCTACAGTCGCAACGAAGAAGGCCATGGCAAAGGCGATATTGAGGCTCGTCGTGGACCGGTCAGCGGCCAGTTCCTGCGCGGTCCGCTTGGTGACATCCTCAAAATTAGCCCTATTGCGCAGTGCTCCACTATCTAGAATGCGTTTGATGACTCCATCCTCGCCCCATTCGCCGTACGCATCAACCACCAAGGCTAGGCGTCTTGCGTTCATATCCTTATCGGCATATCTTGCGTTCAATTCCTCCTTGTCATGTCTTGCATTCATATCCTCCTCGGCATGTCTTGCATTTATAACCGCCTCGGCATCCCTTAGGTTCATATCCTCCTCGGCATGTCTTTTGTTCATATCCGCCTCGGCATTTCTTGCGTTCAATTCCTCCTCGGCACGTCTTTCAGAATATTTCCTTTTACAATACAAAAAGACACCTTCACATATGGAGAGCTTGAAAATGAGGTTCTGTATCGTGTCGATAGGATCGCCCAAAAGGTGGAAGATGACAAAGGCTTGAACCCAATTGTTCAGCGGGGGTCGCGGAAACAAGAACATCAGTTGAAGAAGGGGAAATTTCCACGTCGTCATTCGTGTCCAGATGTCCACTTTGGGATACTCGGTCCACTTTTCCCGGGCTATATAGGCGCACGCTGATTGCGTCAAGGCGCAATTACTGGCCGTGGCATCTTTTCCCTCGGTCAAGAACAGGCGAGGGTCCGTCGGACATGCTCCCTGGATGCGTAGGGTGTACTGCCAAAGACTCGTGAAATCAAATCCCTTCTTGCTGGTGCAACCATCACCCCAAGGGTGTGCGCAGTCGTATGTAACGTTTGTAGGAACTTCGCTGCAATCCATCGTCATGCTGCCTTCGGATATCTGAAGTCCAGCACCGGAATTTGAATATCATAAGATGCAATATCAGGGAAGAAGCGATAAAGGGTCGACTGGAATAGCTATACAGGGTGTTTGCACTGCGGGTCGAACATTGCATTAGTTTTACACCAACGGTAACCGGAAACAGTAGGTACGCAAGGATATTAATTTGCTTAGCGTACAAGGATATCATATAAAACTAGGCCTAATCAGGCGAATTTGAAGCAATACAGAAAGCAGAGATATAAATGTGTATATGGCTTCGAACGTAGCTTGATGCGTTCATTCTGTACTCGTATGCACGGGGTTTCCGCGCACGCTAACTAAAACTATTTATATTAGTGCCATTTCTAGCACGCTAAATCCGATAATATCTGTTGCTAACCTTTCTAGGTTAGAGTGCGCGGAAACCCAGTTTGCGCGGAAACCCCGTGCATACGAGTAGCCGGCCCAGCCACCGCCCTACTCACCATCCTACCTACTCGCCTACCTACATGTTCAGATATCAACTCGTCACCCTATCTACTTCTTCAGCTATCAACTCAGCTACCTCTCGTTCGCCTACTCACCTACCTACTCGCTTCAAAACATACTTCATGCGACGTGTTCAAACACGCGTCATTCGCTTCATGATCTACTTCATGGCCTACTTCATAGTATGCTACATGTTTCATAGCACATGCTGACTAGATCAATAGAAAGCACTCTTCATGGTTCTCTATCGAACACCCTTCATGGCTTCCTTTATGATTCTCTTCATGACTCCCTTTATGGTTCCCACCATGGCTCTCTATCAAACACCCTCCATGGTTCCCTACCAAACACCCTTCATGGTTCCCTACCGAACACTCTTCATTGTTCCCTATCAAACATTCTTCATGGCTTCCTTCATGACTCTCTACCAAACATCCTTCATGAGCAAACAACGAGCACGTGCAATGATCGTACTAGTAGAATGATACTGTAGATGCGTGTGCATTCTATCTAGCTGCCGAAGAGAACCTATATGTAGTCGAGGCCTCCCTCGGCTTTCCCATCGTCACCTGATCCCGGCCTCTGCCCTTGATCAACTAACCTGCTTGAGGATGCGCATGCAATCCCACGACAGTGTCGAGATAGTCATTTCAGGTCGAGAGCTTCTTCAATCTTCATCGTTGAGCGCAGCGACAGCGACAGCGAGAATAAGCATCGTCAGTTGTTGGAGGCGTGTCTATGTAAAGGTCGCCGACGAGGTAGGAAGTAGGTTTTGGTGGGAAGTAGGTTTTGGTGGAAAGTAGCGTTGGTGAAGAAAGATGATTTCGAAGGTCATTTGAGACGGTCATTTGGTAGAGGTGAAGAGGCGTTCTCTAGCGCACCACCATCCCCAAAAACAGGACGCCAGCCTTTCGGTGAGCAAAGATCCCTCCGCTCACTGGCTACTTCTTTTCGAATGCGACTAAAACAGATGCACACCCTCGTCTGTCTTCTGGCAGCATTTCTCCAATCTTCTGCGCCATCACAATCACAATCCATGGTGTCACACACCTCATCACACAGCGCAAGGTAGCCTCAATTTAATCGTCCAATCAGGATCGCACTATTAGTTATTCATCAAGAGATTAATAGTGCATCGATCGATGCAGTGCGACAGCAATGACCCATCTAGGCTTCTCTTTGCTTCTCTTTCAAGCGTGTAAGCTGTTGGCGCAAACCCTACGCTGAGAAGGGGGCTGAGTCTGGCGCAGCTTTTGTTCATCTTGACAGGTGAACACTGACGCCAACCATGGTGGATTGGCCGCATCAATTTCACCAAGTCATTGGTATCGTGTTCAATGCAAATTTTAAATTAATGCAAATGCTATCGAAATCTTAGAAGCAGGGCCGCAAGACCAGGTATCACATCAATCAATACAGCTTCAAATTCGTCGAAGTAAAAGAGATTGACGAAAACCAGCGCAAATAAAGATCCACAGCTGGCAGTCGTTCTGTGCTAGGAGGAAGATGCTCATCAGTGCGCTCGCCGCTGTCATCGATAAGGTAATAGCTTAATCCATTATGTCTCTATTTTTGGACGTGCTTATTCCATGCAGTCTTCATTTATCGCTGTTCCGGTGATTCCACTTCTGGTATGCAATTTGAAATGATGTTTGCGAAGTTATAGACGATTGCAAATTTAAAGCACGGAACCAATTAGGCCACTACCACTTGTTAATTAGTAGACGAACGTGAGGATGAACGCAAATCGAGCCGAATGCTGTGTTGGAATACGATGTCATATGGGGGCATATGATATTTTGGTTGTTGCTGTTAGGAGGCTATCTATGTAGGGTGGAAGATGACTAGCGGGCCCCAGCCCTACCAGCCCTATGAAGGCGGAGATTACCTCAAAGATTGCTTTTTGACAGGAGCTATTATAAGGAGGACTACCCCGTTCCCGTAAGACACCTGGAATTGAAATAATGTGTCTATATTCGCGGGGAGGCCGAGCGACAGGAACCTTTATGCAAGTAAGCCTGACGACTGAAGGAAGACTTTACCAGCTCAACATACGACGCATCAGCTTCGACCTTAATTGATTCCTTGACGCGTTCGGATATTTTGGGACCCCAAGATCGACTATTTGCTAGTGCTCTATCGATTCCTAGTATTGAAAACCCTAGTTTCCGGCACAATTCTTGGTCGTTAACATCGAGAAGCAAGTGCCAGGCTCTATGGCTGTCTAGGAAGCTATAGGAGCCTGATTTCAAGTCCTTCGATGAAACTGGCTTATACAGCGCATACCTATAGCTATGGTTCGAGAGTAAGTAGGTATTATGCCAGTAGAGGTGATGCTCTGATATTCTGATCTCTTAGATGATCGTGTTCAATTGCGTTCCAGGCAACGAGGCTGGAGAATAACCATACCCAGCAGACTCTTGCCCACGCCGACGGTCATATCTCGATTCTAACAATTTTTCACCATCAATCATCATTTCAAAGAGCATTTGCAACAATATGTTATTCTTGAAAATCGATAATCATGCTGTTTATTAAATACATAGAAGTGTGCTTAACTTTTGTATTATCGACTTGTTTATTGTTATGATGTTAAATCATAGTCTAGGTCTGACCTAGATCTGATCTAGATCTAGAGCGCAGTCAAGGTCTAGTCTATCGCAATCTTAATGCGGTCGCAGCAATCTCTGCAATTTTAGACGTTAAGATTGCAGTCTAATAGAAGCTCTGCCTGAGTCATGTATATAAAAGCTTAAGCTCGCTCTTTCTTTCGCTCTTTGTCTTTCGTCTTGTACATTATCTGGTATATGTTTTGTACTTAGATTATACCTAGTAATTCAAGTAACATCATTTTTCAATTGATAATTTCTAGCCTAGTCTCTGACATTTATCGTTGACAGAATCAGTCTTATCATTCTCTTGCATTATTTCGCTGCTTATCAAGTTTTTGAAGTAACATTGTTACATAAGATCATCATGTCACTTATTTATCATGAAAACTATTAGATACAAGTGAACAATAATCTTTCTTTCGTGAACTACTGTAGAGTTCAACTTAGGCAAAATCATTTCAAGAACAGAACTTTGTATACTGAGTGAATACACTCTAGGAATTGAAGGTTAAATTCTGATCGAGATGAGGCTCAACGACTGTATAAAGAACTGAAATGAAGGATTTTTTTCTTGTACTGCCCTTCTGTGTTTCTTTCTGAAGAATCTTTAGTAGTTTATACTGCTGTTTCAGGCAGTCTGAGTATAAGCTATTCGGCTTGATTTGCGAAACCACTATTTCAGCAACGTCTTTAGTCGCGATGAAGCTAAATAGAGTCGTTCGATAGCAGCTATGTACATTAGAAGGCCTTGGTACAACAGATTTCCATCAACCCTTGCCGTACTAAACATTCCCCTGCATCCGTCACGATCATTCCGATAATTTGGCCTTTATTGAAAGATAGCACGCGTGATCGAAGCCCAAGCATTAAGGTAACAAGCAAAAACACCATAAGCAACCCCAGGCATGTTATCAACATGTGCCCAGCCATTGCGAGTATAGACATAGGCCGGCGATTCCTTTGTCACAGCTCACAAAAAATGCCTACTGCAGCATAGAAAACGCTGTTATCATAATCAAGTATCGACCTGGGAGATTTCAAGGTCGCTCGGCATAGTGTAAACCGCCGGCTGTGTACTGACTTCCCCAGGATGAATATGAGCTTGCTGGTCAGCTTGAGGCGCAATCCTTTGGAAAGTCAGCTAGGTGATGTAATTTATGTCATTCATAATCATCACTTACGGATTCCCAGGCTCGGCTTGATTCGCAGTAGCCGCACTCACCTCTCGGAAGCGGTGGTTTTGCGGCTTAGACCTGCTTAGGTTCCAGCTATTTGGCTTACGTGTAGCGTATGAGTATCCTTTTATGTCTAGGCTTGGGTGATCGATCCATTTCAGGCCTTTTGGATTACCATGCTTGTTAATGCAGCTAGTGAAGTGTTGTTTGACAGTGTAGCGACGGCTGAAGCGCTTGTCGCAACGAGGGCAATGGTATTTGAAATTTGCGAAGACAGAAGTCTTAGGATCGGTCTTGTGTGAAAGCTGGTCCTCTCCTGGAGAGACGACACCACACACGGTTGTCCATTCGTTGTTTCTGGGGACGTTTGTTGTGACAATAGGAGGTGGCGCCCATACCAATTCAGAAGTCATGTTAGTATAGACAAGACAGCTCCTGGGACCTGCTTGTGAGGCATAACCATAGTTGGTATAGTCAGGATTGCTCATGGGAGTCGATTGCGGAGCATAACCATAGTTGATATAGTAAGGTCTGCTCATGGAATGTGGTAGCGGTTGGGGGCCGAAATCGAAATTGGTCTGGCCAGGAGTGGGAATCCATGTGTAAGACGCGCTTGGCGGAGGTTCAGAAGTGGTCCGCAGGTACCGTTGATGTTCTACTTGGAAAGGCGCAGTTGACATCTGTGGAAAGTTTTCCGTTTGAGGCGGCGCCCAGGACATGTTTCCTTCGACAACACGGCAATCGGATGATCCATGAAGATATTGCGCCCCATTGCACCCATGGGTTCGGCAGGTTTCGTGATCATGGATGAACTATTTAACGCTTGACGTGAGTTTCAGTCGCACAGCCGGTCAGCAAAGGGCATACATACCGGGTTTGAATCACCCACTTCTCGGGACTCTTCAAGTTGGGGCATGTTCAAAGGCCTTCAACGGAATGCGGTCTGTGGTTGGGTCAAAGAAAGGGAGTGCTCTCTTGAATGTAGATGGGTAATGGTTGAGCAATACGTAGGAAGTATTCATCATGGAAGACTAGTATAGATCGCGTGCAGTTTTTGATGTTCGACCATCAATACCTCTAACGGCTTTGGGGGCAAGTATACCCGAAATATAACACACAAAGATTCACCAATTATCTTCTTCTGCCATACTTTCCCTGCAACACCATCTTCTAATATGAAACAGAGTTGTTCTCATAAGTGATTGTTCTTCTCAGGTGAGTGTCCTGGTTCTGGAAAGCTTTGTCACATTTGTGGTAAAAGCACACCACTTCGGTCGTCACAAAAGCTGCTCCAACATAGTCCATCCCAAACATCTTGAAAGTCTTAACAACACAGAGATCTTCAAGCGTAGGAAGAAGTCAAAGATAACCAGCCTTCCTGAACCTTTCCACTGACCAACGAGTACCCAACCCAGTCGCCCCTAACGGTACAATGAAAGATTGTCTCCAGGACCTCTTAAAAGCTTTGGCAAAAAGTGTGTATCCTGAGCTTATAAAAGACCCCAAAGAGAGCCAGCATACCGAGGACTCATCCTCTGGGCATCCAAACAAAGCTCCGAAAGTTCTCGAAGCCAGGATTCCCAAGAGCAAATACCTTATACGAAGTGCCCACCTCTATTGAAGTAAAATCCGAGAACACAAAGTGCTATATCAAAAGATGTCTGACTGATAGCGAAGATTGTATCATCAGGGATGTGAGCTGTCTGGAAATCAAAGACAGCCTGAACGGCGGCGACAGCTTTGCTAGCGGGCATCAGCCAATGAAAGAGAAGAAATAGACTCGAGAGCCGACATAATGGGATACCAGATACGGGCCCAGATTGATTATGTCCGACACCAAGGAAAGATGACGTGCCCGTGAGGGAACGTTGACATCGTAAACCTAGGAAAGCTACAATGCTCATGACTCTGGGGGGGTTATCTCGTATGTTAGGTAAGCTACCCGAAAATGACGCCGCCTGTGTATAGTGCATTCTTTACTGCCATTCTCAAACTTTTCATCCACCTATTAAGAGGTCAAGTGGTTGATGTCGTGGCACAGGTTACTGAGCACTCGAGATTCTGCTTGCGCTTCCATGCGGCTCTGGCGGCACCTTGGCGACCGGGTGACCGAGCCGATCACGCCGAGGCCCGCGAGTGATCTGCAGTCATAGAAACCTGTTCACTGGCCATGAACGCCATTTAGACAATTCGTCGATTAAACATACTGATTGTCCTTTCTAAGGAAACAAGAGAAGGAAGACTGAGAAAAAAAAGTATGGAAGCAGAAGGGGGAACCCTCACGCAAATGCCACGAGCGTAAGCAGAAACTTGATTATTACTTGAGAGTTTCTCCACGACATACAGTATACCCGCGGTCAGAGACACGCTCTAGTGGTCTCTCTTCTATGACTTAGCAGCCAGTCACTAATATAGCGATTACCAAACGCAATGCAAGACGGAATTACTTGATGATGTTGGAAAATGCGGGATGGACTGCAAGAAGAGAGTTAATAATAGCTTGACATGACCTTCTCAAATACTTCGAGCCAGCATATAGGATAATTTGGTGAAGCATTCGGGACGAATCGATTGGAAGGAATGCGATCATCTCTAAGAATCTCTGGTGGTGTGAAGATACAGCAATTGAGCGAACATTAACGTCTATCTGATACAAAGAGATGCTTGATCGCCCGACAACTGAAGAAACGCGCCGGAACTGCTGAGTAGGCTCACTTGCATTATCCCCAGGAAGAATGTATCTGCACTGGCAACCGTTGTTGGAATTAACGAGCCAATGCACCCGCAGTTCGGACTTCGGAACCTGCAGTCCATGCAAGCCAGTCTTCCCTTCCATATGTCCATGACTGAGCCGAGAACCAGACTTTTTCCTCCAGTGATAGAGCGAAGCCTAGAATACGAAAGTGACCGAGAGATGCTGTTGGGGTATGCTGGTTGAGTCGATGGTGCGTTGGAGCGAAAGGGTCGAAATTTTGAAAGCCACGGAGCTGGAATATGGGTTTTGAAGAAGATCTTGAGTTTCTCGTGGAAAGGTGTAGCGGGGCTGATGAGTATCCTGGGATCGATTCCATGCGTCGGATAGGTGAAAGAATATTTGACCGATGAAAAAGTTGAAAGAATTTGGATCCTTGATGGATAAGTTGCTGTACAAAGTTGCGGCGTGCAAGAATCTATGAGAGTCTGTCCCGTTGAGAGTCGCATTGTCAAAGCTATAAGATGTTCAGAGAAATTGATGCATTGTCCAAGGTGGATTTCTAGCACGGTTTGGTCCTCCACAAGCATCATTATTGGTCACGGAGGCTTGGATCTACGAGGTAGTCCCCGGTGTGAGCTGCCACAAATTCTGCGCGTAAGCGCATTCTTCAAAATGGCGAAGAAACCCTTCCGGAGTGTATAATCGAGTTTTCATAACTCGAAATCCGCATGTCTGGATGTTGTTGGCGTGTAGCGCTTGACGAGCATTCTGGTCGCCATGATTCGGCCCAAGTGGATATGATGGGATGAGCTCCCCGGTTAGCGACCTTAGCTGACATCGATGACCTTTCGTGTGGCGGTGCTCTTGGCACTCCGGGCTCAATGCGCAGCCCTTGCACTGAAGTCCATGATGGATTTCTCCCGTGCCAACGTTTAGGAATGGCATGGGGAGTACGACCATGTATCGTTGCCATGCCTTAGCCCATTGGTCAGGCGATTTGCCACTCTTTTTTTCAATGACATAACCCGGCATTTTATTCTTCCCAGCTTGACGAGTCAAGCCTCGACTCATCAACAAATGTCCATCATATGGGTTTGTCCGCGGTCTCGCAGGTTCCCCGAAATAACCTGATGGTCCTTGCATTCTGGGCAGCTTGTCAAGAGCCTTTCCTGGGATCTCGTATGCATGAGCCATATAGCGAGTGATTGGTTTAGTATCGGGGTGGTACTCGACGCAATACTGGCAACATCTCTGAAGAGATGGAAGAAACACAAAACCGCCAAAACGATGGCAAAAGGCACACTCAGACGATACTAAAAGTTGATGAACTGTTTTCAAGTCGAACGAGCTCTCTAGCTTGGTGAAAGCCAGTACTGGGAGGATCTCCGGAGCTGCCGTCACAGTCCGTACGTACTCGGGTATAGTATAGACCAGCGCTTGAGCAGCGTGGTTTACCATCTTCAGGTGTTTTAGGTCAAGATAATCGACTCTTGACAAGATCATACACTGTACCTCGAGAGGTAGCTTATCCAAGGGCATCGAGGACATTTGGAGCTTTGGGTTTGGAGCTGGAGGCCCAGGAAGCTGTGCCTTGACACCATCGAGTTGCGAGTATTGAATAATCAGCCGCGTAAAGCTGTTGTCCGGTGGCTGGGTCAGGCATAAGATCTTTCGGGCATCTGCATCGGTCATGGCCATGATACCTTAATGACTGTCTTTCAAGGGCGGTCCGGTGACTCTGATGGTACAAAGAATCAAATGTATCGAGGGTACAACTCCGGGTTGGTCGTGGGAAAATTCAGGGTGATGGGTTGTGGTGGTTGCGGTAGCCGTTCAACTCATGCAGTGATACTGGCAAGATGAGTACACTGTGTCAGGATGTATGCTTTCGGTTGATTGAGTGTGTTCAAGGAAGATAAGCTGCGTGGATGGAAGGGGTATGGTTGAACAGGAGGAGTGTAGCTGGTGAGGAAGAATTTTGGTTATTTCAGTGTTGGCCCCTTTTATAGCAGTGTGCGCGCTAGAAGCGGACGGTTGTTGAAATTCAACTCTTCGCTTGCGGTATGAGTAAACCCGGAGTCCAAGGCATTCATTTTAATGGTGAAGAAATGGAGAATACAGGGCCCCTCATACAACGTCTAACCACGATGGGTGTGTTAGAAACACCGCTGTACGAATACCTCCGGCAGGGCCCATGGCTCGAGTTGGCTACGATTGGCTTCCACTGTGGCCTCTCCATTGGACATCTTGGAGTGAGGGGAAATCGTTCCTGCTGGCTACGTATACGCCTCCCTCGCAGCTGAAGAGCTATCTAGCGGGGATGCCCATCTACTGATACTTTCAACAAGACTGACGGTAATAATGGCTATGACCTTAGTCTCCAATCCAGCTAATACCGCTCTTTCAGTTGCGGCTTCTCCATGGTGACGCGCTTGACCACATTGCAGAATTACTCCATACAATCCAGATTGTGTTCAACCTACAACCAACTCATAGGGTACATGTGTTGACCAGCTGCATGGGTATGGCTTTACCAAGAGACTCAGCGACGCCACTTTTACAGGTGCCATCATTTCAGCACATACTCCCTACCGGCGACAATCGAAGTACATGGTGGGATCTTACCATTCTTCTGCAATGGCTTTATCAAGCACTCAACAGACACTCTGTACCTACAAAATGTTAGCAGCCTGTCATCAAATTTCCTCCCCCCGCCCCAATGTTCCGCCATACGCCTTTCCTAGCATTGACATACATGATGTCCAAGATCTTGAAATTCACAACTCACGGATAGTGGTAATGTCTGGGATGGTAGCCCACGATCATGGGTATTGCTCTATGCAAAACTCTGGAGCAATATGCCGAACCCGGAGCAATACAGCTACTGTGGTTGTTGGGGTATCAGTTGTTAGTATTGAAACCACAGTCATGGTTTATTTCCCTGTACTGATCAATTAGTCCAACCACAGTAAAGCTTGTCTAGACACATCCCAAAAATCTCAAAACCCGTGGAATCTCATACTATACGGATCGCAATAATACACGTATGCTGCACCTCACTATCCCTTTTTCCTGAGTCTACGAGCGGCCATCCATGCTGCCTTCCGAGGCTCCTACAGAACCCCTATGAAACTCCTTACAATTCCAATACATTGGATGGAACAAGTATGAACGGCATATATGAAGTTCTATACAAAGCACCGGATGAAGCTATGTGAAGAATCGAATCAAGCTTGTATGAGCCTCTTAATAGGAGCCTGTATGAAGCTGTCTATGACGTGAAGGATATCTAGGACATGGTGTGAGGTTGATCTTGGTAGGTTATCTCTTGAATTAGGCCGCACCCCAGAAAATACCGAGTGTGTTAACATTTTAGAACCTGCCCGTCGCACCAGTAATTTACATACGACGATTGCGTAATTAAGAGGGTTGGTATAGAGCAGCTTCAAGGACGCAGGTATAACAGCTGTTCTACGAACAATTGGTGAGAGAGCTATCTAGAGTCGCCTTGATAAGTCGAAAGTCTGCACGTCTCCCCTCGGCAACGGCTCATACGCAGCCGTATTTGCGACCGATACAGAGGTATAGGTACAAGCAATATGTAAAACACTTCGTCTAGTATCTGGAAGATTGTTGGACAATAAACCAATTCCCTGATGAATGTAGGATTTCGCCTCGGGCATCAGGTATCAAGTATGAAGCAAGTTAGGTCTTACGAAAATGTTAGATTCAATGAGTGATTACCAGCTAATATCGTTATCACTAGTTCCTTGGTTCATCCCCCAACCCCTTCACTACTAGACTTGATGACTTCGAAACTGGTAGAAAAATGGGCCGTAAATCACAGCATATAAGCGAAAAGTTTTGTTCTAATCTGATTGAGTTCCAATGTCTATCCCGTTTCTCGCCTGCTATTTACCAAGCTTCCTACTGTCTCACAAAGCCCAAATCTACCCGAAAACACTCCTGTTTACATGACCTTCAACCCCCTCTCTTACTTTATGCGTTGCGTATTCCGACAGCCTGATAAAAACACGGGTTCTCAATTGCGGTCAAAGGTGTAAAGGAGCCACCTAGAAGCGGGGAGCGAAGTATAAACCGTGAAGACTTCCCCTGAATACTCGTGACGTTCTCCAGTACACCGGGTGTAGCTGACTTTTTTCGACTTGTGAGGCTGATAGAAGGGTTCGCTTGAAGAGCAGCCGCGAGGCCTCATCAGAGCTACCAAGACATTATTTATTGAGAAACACAAGAGGTCCCTGGTGGTATATCTACGCTAGAGATTGCCCAGGCTATGCTTCGGTCTCTTATCTTCGATTTAAAGCGGATAATGCGAAGGCCCAACTATTTGAATTGTTGTCAGCCTCAACTGAATGACTTCCGTCTTCCAGCCACTTTAATGGAACATCTTGAGGACCCATCCCGTATCCGCTCTTGTGGCTGCAGCCCGTTGGAATGATTTGGGAGCACCCTCTGAATCTCTTTTGCCCCTTTTCGCAGTGGTGTAATGATTGTAAATTAACCTCCTCCAGCAGCGGAAGGCGTCCTTTCAAGGAACGATACGTCACACTCCAAGAGCCCGGTTCCAGAATCACCATGAGAAGAATTAGAGATCGTAAGGTCCTAGGGCACAAAGTTCAGAAGTCTACAAGCTCAGGTTGGTTTGTTCTGAAATTATTCAGATACAATGTACGAAGGTGGAGTAGCGGGTTGGAGCCAGTCAGAGGCGTACCCAGGGGGAGATATGGTGGTGGTATGCCGCCGTGTATCCAATCTTAATTCGTGCACACGAGCCTGAGTTCTTCGAGTAAGTGGGCAGAACTCAGCATTGCTGCGAGTATCGATAGCACCAATCTGGCCCAGACTGACGTCATCACCGGCACGCTTGTTCACATATGAAGCGACATCCTCTGCATCGAAGAAAGAGCTTCATATATCAAAGCATCTTATATTCTGGACCGTTGACCGTAGAAGGATTGGTAGTAAGAAACCCGTTATACGAGAAAAGTCCAGAGGATTGATGCTTTGCAGATCCGTCATGTTAATCATGTGTAAGATCTCAATCCGTTCCGGTTGTCTGCCAGAGTAGGCGAGAGCTTTGAGGAATAGACTGACCAGGCTCATGCGTGATTCTCGGACTCGACATGAGGTGCCACTATCGGGCATCGCCTCCGTTTGAATGAGTATATATTATATGTGTTTGGGCAAACCCGACGGCCCCTGGCGATCTCCAGGGCTAAAATTTGCCCTGGAAGCCGCCCTGAGGTGTCAAGTACTCCCTCTATCTAAGCGACTGAGTCTATGAAGTGGGTGGATGAGACAAAAGCGCGTTTCTGGCTGAATCCTAAGGGATGGAGAAACAGGAAGAGATGATGGGGGAAACAGAAGGGGGGACGGCCTATTTATCCCCTTTTCCCTGCTTAATCTCCTTGTTCTCTAGCGGCCGGCATTGGCCGAGCCAAGCCGGCTAGCAGCCACCTTCGCTTGCCGATAGCCTCCAGTCAAGCTGGACCTTCATGTATCACATTCCAGATCAGCATTGGTGTGAGTGTGAAACGTCTCGGCATTGTCGTCGAAGGTAGTGTCCGGGCTTGGAATACGGCCTAGGATGTCTGCAAGCTTTTCAAGAGCGGTTCGTGAAGCTTTTTGGTACTTCGCGCGTGGATTTCATCCTCGGCTTACAGGGGTTACTACCACAAGTTTTCTACCCAAAGACCCTGGTCCTGAAGCCTTGTCATACTCGCGACCCGTCACATCGCACGGAGAAGTTCGATGTTCCCTGTCATCAAAGATTGTCTGCTCAGTCCACAGATCCTCCAAAAACCGCTCAACGGGGCTCCCTTCGGCTCTCTCCGTCATGAACCATAGCTTTTGTACATTCAGAGGAATTACCGCATGCTTAGACATCCGATTGAGCCTCTCCACAACAGCTTTCTCCATTGACACAAGTACGCTCCTGAAGCGACGACTAGCAGAGAGGTCGAAGAGTAATGAAGGGGTTAGTGGGAATGGTAAATTGATGATATCGATGTCGCTTAGGTACTCGGCGACTTTGAATAGCAGCTCTGGTGGAAGGCGATCTATGGTCTAAGACTTTCCAAACAGAAAGCGGTAGCTGGGATCAAGAACAAAGCTGTTCTTAAACAAACCCTTGTCAATGCTCGATGTTTGGGCGATGAACTTAACGAAAACGCTCTGATGAAGAATGCTTTCTTTGAAGAGGGGGATTCATTTGTGTGTCGACTTTAAAAGGCTATGGAAGTGTAGCTTTGAGAAGTGTTGGGGGAAAAACGCAATCCTCGTGAATCTCTAACACATTGGACAAAAGCGTCACAACATCCAGAAGGACTTACTAGAGGTTTCAACCCCGCGGCGAATAGCTTTGAGGTCATACGGCGCGTAAAGGCGATATTATCCAGTGAATACTCTGCCGAGTTTATGGTAGATGCAAGTCCTTGCATGTAAGTTCAGACACGAAAAACAAGCGCACAAGTCATCTGCAGCAGATTCCAAGTTTTTTTTCTCTCCCAATGCCAAATATGTGCCTGAAGTCGAGAGTACGTACCCTCGACACTTCAGAGTAGCTGTATCTACAATATCCCCATCCTCCCTTCCTTTTCTCTCCTAAAAAACTAGAGATGCAGCCCCTACGGTGGTCCAGCCCCGGCATAAACACCAACCCCACAGTTCCCATCACTAACCGTAAACCCCCCATTCCCACCCGTATAGAAGCTCGCGAGCTGCGAATAAGGGATACAGTATGGTACGTCAGTGACCAAGAAGCAAGATCCGGTACTGCTAGTCACGAAAGCCGCGAAACCACAATCTGCCGTGTTGACGCAGGCGACACAGCAGTCGTAAGCAGTGGGGACGCCATCAATTTGCTGCATGGTGTTACTTGTCACTATTTGGCCGACGGGAAGGCCGTTGACGGAGCTGAGGAGGTTATTAGGGGCACAGTTGGGGTAGGCTGTTGCTGAGGGTAGGGAAATGGAAACTGTGCTGGTGGAAGTAGTCGTGGTGGTGAAGGTGGAGCTTAAGGTAGTTGTCGTATGAGAGGTTGTGGTAAAGGTTTGAGTTGTGGAGGCATTGGCAGAAACACTTGTAACTGTTGTGGTGCAAAGAATCGTAGTCGTGGAAGTAAGGGTTGACTGTGAAGCTTTGACGGTCTGAGTTGTTTGGGCAGTTTGGTTATTGTAGAGATGGAAAAGATGGCGATTGTTTCGTCGCAGGAGACTGCTTTGGGAAATTGAGCGGGCTTGTGGTGGACTTTGCCGCTTTCTAGTGTGAGAGTGACATTTTGACTGCCATCTTCAGGATCGTCTTCCAAGCTGTGCTTACTCGGAGATGTGTCCTGCTTTCGAGGTCTCAACTGATCGAAGGGAGCAAGCTGGCCGCGCCTTTGTAGGAGCGCAGATCTCTTCTTAGTAGGTGTATTCGTTGGGATATTTGAGGCAATTGGGACAAAGCCTGAGGACGTGGAGATGGTAATAGTCCCAACTGGTAGGGTAGTCGTCGTATTTATCCAAACTGTGCTTGTAGCCACAAGTGTGAAATTTTCGGTGTCCTACCGCACAGTTTAGCATTCGATGAGGTACTTCCAAGCAGAGGCCGTACACACTGTTACCAAGCTAGTCCGTGTCATGGAAAACGTATCTGTTACCTGGGGAAGGGTAGTTGTGATCGTCTCGCAAGAAGCTAGTGTGTTTGTGACTGTTCCTAGTGGCGGCGTAATCGTCTGCACAGGAGTATACGTGATGGTTTGAGTGGCATATTGGGTCAGAGTCCTCGCATCAGTAACGGTGGGTATCGTGGACACCAATTTGGGTGCGAATTTCGTGAAGCATACTTCAGATGTGCTGACGGGTTCACAGAAGATGAAAGGTAGGAATGCCACGAAGAAGAAGAAGATACACATATTTGCAGTCGCTAGGGATAACGGATGGTCATATGACAGTCAGGTCAGGTCAGATGTTTTCTGTCATCCTGACGTCAGATGTTTCTACTTGACAGCCAATAAGACAGCTTATATATATATTACTAAGGCTTTTGACC
>JAABUW010001674.1_pt1 | contig 36122 bp, 2 predicted proteins | sample 5560081 | NCBI WGS metagenome assembly JAABUW01 (sample SAMN10711882, study PRJNA513363) | rock metagenome | isolation source: Antarctica rocks | place: Antarctica: Victoria Land, Knobhead sud | reverse complement strand
TAATTTTAATTTTAGAAATTAACTTGTCAAAACTTTTGAATTAATTAATTAATTCAAACTTGATTAATTAATTAGATACATACAATTAGTCTAATATTTAGATAGCAATCTTCTGGTTATATATATTGATTACAAGATTATTCAATCTAAGAATTTGTAATTGTTAAAGCAATTAATACAAAATCTAGAACTTTACTATAGTAAGTAGTAATAAAATTAATATTTAAATATCTTTGTTATATTAAAATTGAAAATAGCTAGTAAGAATTTAAGAATTTAAGCTTTTTTATTTGTTATATTTTATTATTTGTATTATTTTGTTATATTATCTATTAAACGTATTATCTTACTATATATATTTTTTATATTTTTTTCTATTAATTATAATAATTAAAAACTATATTATAATTCTATATTTAAATTATCTAAATAATTAGAGTTAAATTATTAATTTAATTTTTTTAATTAAAGAATTTAACAATTTTGTTCTATATAATCTTATAAAAAATTGTATAAAAAGAAAATTATTGTATTTTAAAAAAAAAAAAAATGTGTTTTTTTAATTTTTTGTGCTAATAATATACAATTTACAGTATAATTTTTAATAGTATTATAATACTACTTTAAATATTATAATAAATTGTATATTAATATTACAAAAGACTAAATATATTATTACTAAATTGTTAAAACTTAATTATTTATTATTATTATATTTAAATATATATAGAAATTAGAAATAATATAATTCTTAAAAAGTTAAATATATTAATTTAATACAATATTAAGTCTCTAGTTCTTTTAAATATATTATTTGTTTATATTATTGCTAATAATATTTGTTTATTTATAATAATATTATAAATATAAAATCTTTTATACAATAATTTAGCTATAAATAAATTTTACTTAAAACAATTTCGAACTTTATTCAAAAAGAGTTTATATTTCTATTAATTTGTTAATTATTATTTTGTACTTTATAACAAATATTTTATAATTTAATAATAATCTTTTTTAAATTTAAATTTATAGTATAATTATAGTACTTAATTATTATAATTTGCTTAAATATTTGCAAACTTATTTAAAATTAATTTTATTAATATTTTTTTTAGATAAAACTAAAAGTTTGTTTAATATTTACTAATAATATTAAATAAATAAAAATATATTTAGTTATTTGCGTTAATTTAAAATAGTTCGAAATATTATTTTTTTAATATTTTTATATTAAATATTTATTCTCTATAATATTAGTGCAAAGATATTAATTATTTTTGTTTTAAGTTAAACAAAAATATTAAAGTTGTCGAAATAAATTTTTTTACGATATTTGTATTAAACTATAAAAAATTTAACAAAAAATTATATATATTACTATATTATATTATTTTTTTAATAATATTTGCTTTTTGTATTTTTGTTTTTAAAGTAATAACTAAATTATAATAATATCGAAAATAAACTTTAAATTTTGTTTAATATTTTGTCTTATAGTTTATTAATTTAATTATTATTATTTTTGTTCTATATCTTGTAAAGACTTAATTTTTGTATAGAATCTAAAATATTAACAAGATTATATAATATTCTATTAAATTCTTTTGTTTTCAAATAATATCTAACAAGTTTTATCGAAACTTTTTTACAAACTTTTAATATAATTTCTTTTAAAAAACAATTATAATTTGTTATAGTTTTTTTTAAATAATTAAGATAATTAAATATTTTATTAAATACTTTAAATCTTAAATAAATATTAATATTAATTGTTCAAAAAACTTTAAAAGTATATTTATAGAAAGAATTTAATATATTGTTAAACGATTAAATTAATTACTATTTGCTTTTGTCTAATTAAATATACTAGATTTTTAAATTTTCTAAATATTTTCCTATTTAAAAATTAATATAGTTGCGTAGTTAATATATACGACAAAGTATTAAAAAAATAGAATTTTAATAAATACAAATATTTTGTATTTATTTTTAAGATTTTTTATATTTTTGCTCTTAAAAGATTTTAAAGTAAATTAAATATTAAAATAAACTATTAATAGCAATAATAAAAGTACAAATCTAAGTAAAATTTAGTAAATATATTATTTCTTTGTATTATTATACAAACAAATATCTTTTTATTTATAGTAAATAAATCTATACTTTTTGCAATATTTTAAACTTATTTATTCTCTAATTAAAGAATAATATTATTAATAATTATTTTTAATTTAAGAGTTGCAATAAAATTTTAAACTATTAAATTAATAATATAAATTAAACAAAAAATAAAATTTTATTATTTATTTTATTAAGATTTTTGTTAATTTAAGACTTTATTAAATTTATCTTTAAAAGTATTATTATTGCTTATATTATTAATAATAAATTTAAGAAATTTGTTTTTAATTCTAAAAATTTTTAATATTTTTATAAGCTCTAATATTAATTGTCGATTTATATATTTTATATTAAGAGAAATAAATCTAATAAAATTTTTGCAATATCAAAATATAATATTAATTTAATATATTAATACTTTAAGATAAACAATTCTTTAAAAACTAAATTATATATTTAAAGTAATAAAAATATATTAAAACTTTTTTAAATTTTATTTAATTTTATTACAAATTTAATTAAAATTAATTAAAATTAATTTTAATAATTTAATATAGTTTAAAAGTACTAAATTTAATTAAAGTATTTTTAGTAATTTTTAAAAGTTCGAATTATTAATAGTTCGAAAGAATAGATTTAAATTAATAAATATTTTGTATAGTTAATTTTTTTAATTTGTTTTGCATTATTTATATATACTATTAACAATAACTTACTCAAATAAAGACTAGATTAATTATTAATTATAATCGAAATTTTTTTTGTTTTAAGTAAAACGCAAATTAAAGATATTTCTCTAAATTTAATATATTTAAATAAGTGTATACAATAGAATAATTTAATATTTTTTAACAACTTTTGCAAACTATTTTTGACAAACTATTAATAGTTAAAATTATTTAAATATATTTGTTTTAAAGCTTAGATTATATTTGAATATTAATTTTTATAATTTAATATAAGTAAATATATTTATTTTAAATTTTATACAAAATATATTTATTAATTATAGTATATATTTATTATTTAATATATTTATTTTTATCTCTTAGTTTAAGTAATAAAAAATTGCTTAAAATTTTATTCGATATTTCTTAGAGCTTTTTTTTCTTATATTAAATATATAATTAAATTAACTTGCAAATTAATCCAAATATAAAATACTAAATAGTAAATTGCAAGAAATAAATTTATTAGAATTATTTTTGAAAAACAATTGTTAACTAGAAGTTTTTAAAGAATTAGATATTTTGTAATCGAAAATAGTATAAACAATATCTTTAAGTAGTTTAAAGAATTTTTTTAAAGTAGAACAATAATACAAAAGAGTAATACAAGTATAAAATAAATTAAGCAAGATTTTATACTAACAAGTAATTATAATCTAATTAGTGTAATCGTTGAATCGAGTCAAACACTTTTTTTTCAATCTAATCTACTCTTCTAGATCTCGTAGAGTTGAACTAGAGTTAAGTTGCAAACTTGATCTCAAAATTAGAGTTTTATTAAATTAGTATCAAGAATTTATATTAACTTTGTCGCGTTAGCTTCTGCTTATCTAATTTTATCTAATCTTATCTTATCTAGCGCTAGTTTATATCGAGTTAAATTAAGATTTAGTTACGTAATTGTACTAACTATATTTAATTAGTTTAGAATCTACGCTAACTTAATATAATTAGCGCATTATATAATATTACGTAATTGGACAAGTTAAATTGAACGCTCGATACACATTCTTCGCTCGTTCTACTTTGTTAAACTAGGAAATCTATCTAATTCTAAAGTTAGAATTGAGCGAATCAATTCGTTCGAATTGAAATCCAAATCGACGATTATACTAAATCTAATAATATAACAAATTGTAATCTTAATAATATATTATAATTGTATAGATTTTAAAATAGTAACTTATAATATAATAATAGTATTTTTAATTTCTTAACAATTCGATTCGATTTCTAATATTAAAATCGAATATTAATTTAAATCGAATTAAATTGATTTTAAGTTAATATAAATTAAATTAAGTTTCGAATCAATTTCTAATATTAAAATTGTTAAATCAAATTAATTATAATAATTAAAATCGAAATTTAATCTAACAATTAATCTAAACAAAAAATACAATTTCTTTCTAATATTTAAGTTCTTAAGTATTAAATATAATTATTATCTTATTAAGAAATATATTTAGAAGCTAATTATAAAATTAGAATCTTTTTTGCAAAAATAAGAATTTTTAATTACAATACTTTTTAATTGTAAGATTGTCTTAATATAAAGTTTTACTAAAATAGATAAAATTAAATCAGAAAAAATATTTAATTGAAAAAATAATTTGTAGTATAAAATACAAAATATAGCAAATCTTAAAAAAATTAATTTCTTAAATATTAAATTTTATTGTAATTAAGATATTAGAGAAGTATCTTTAAACAAGTTTGTTAAAATATTGTTATAAATTTTATCAAAATTCTTAATTTCTAATAAGTAAAAAAAAAAGAATAAGTATTTTATAGTTAATACAACTATAAAGATAAACAAAATAATTATTTAAGATATTAATATATCTTCTAATATCAAAGAGTTTGCAAAAGAATTTGCTAGAATAATAATTGTATTATTAATTAATTTCTTTAAGATATAATTAAATAAATTTTGTATTAAAGAGTTGCAATCTTATTGTTTTTATAATCTGTCTAAAACTATTTCGAATAATTTGTTTGTCGCAAGATACTACAAATTCAATTGCTTAATTTATAAGAATTATAATATATATTCTTAAAAAAAATCTTAATAAGTGTTGCTTATTTGTAAATACTATAAATATAAAAGAATTTAAATTAAATTACAATAATAGAAAGATAATTCTAGAAATTAAACTATTTGTTTTAAAGTATATTTAGTAATTAGATACAATATTAGTAAATATAAAATTATTTAAATATATAATATTTGGCGAAAAATCTTAATTTTGCAAGTTAAATATTAAGATTGTCGATTTTGTATATAATTCTAGTAAGCGCTTCTTTAATATTATTAAGATTATTAAGATTATTAAATAGTTATTGTATAAAAATGTTTCTAAAATAAAAGTCTTTATAAAAATATACATTTATTATTAAATCTAGATATTAGAATTTATAATTGTTGCAAAATCAATTTATTGTTTGTTTAAAACTAAATATATTTTTGTTTAGAGTAGTATAATTGTTGGATCGAATCAAATACTTTTTTTTTAATTCGATTTACTCTTCTAGATCTTGTAGAGTTAAACTAGAATTAAGTTGCAAATCTAATTTCAGAATTAAGATTTTATTAAATTAGTATCAAGAATTTATACTAACTTTGTCGCGTTAGCTTTTGCTTATCTAATTTTATCTAATCTTATCTTATCTAGCGCTAGTTTATATTAAGTTAGATTAGAATTTAGTTACATAATTGTATTAACTATATTTGATTAGTTTAGAATTTGCGCTAATTTAATATAGTTAGCGCGTTATATAAAATTATAATTAGACAAATTAAGTTAAACGCTTAACGCGCATTCTTTGTTTGTCTTACTCTATTAAACTAGAAAATCTATCTAATTCTAGAATTAGAATTGAGCAAATCAATTTATTCGAATTGAAATCTAGATCAACAATTACACTAGTTTAGAGTTTCGAACAAGAAAATATTATAAACAAACTAAAGATTGCTTTAACAAATATATTAACAATATATATATTAAATTACTTTATTTTAATTAACAAAATTATTTTAATTATAAACTTAAGTTTAAAAAGCTAAGAAATTATATTAATACAAATTAATACAATAATAAAGAAAAGATATTTTTTACAATATAAAAGTAAACTCTAAAGCAAATAAAAATCTTAATATAATATTAAAAAACAAAAATATTAAGAACTTATAAAAATCTTAAAGAAAGTGCAATTCTAATTATATAAAATTTAATTTATAATTAAAATTAATATTAATAATTTAATAATTTAACTTAATTGCTTTGCAATAAACTTGCTTAGCACTTTAATAATTTGCTAGTAAATTTAAGTTTATCTTTTCGATTTTAATATACAATATATATCTAGTTAAAAGTATATAACAACTAACAAACTTTTAAAAAAATTAAAAAAATTAAAAGAGTTATTTAACAATATTAACAAAATTAATAACAAAGATATTAATAATTTTATTAATAACTAATTAAATTATATATATATTTGTCTTGCACAAATAACAATATTAGAAAAGAACAAAAAAAAATTGAAAAACAAATATTTCGATAAATTTGAACAAATAGTTTGATATTTTAGTTTGCTACAAAAATCGAATATAAATTAGAAGAATTTTTGCAAATTTAAGAATTATACTTTTTATTTTTTAGTAAAAGAAAAGCGTTTGTTTTGAAAAATAAAGAAAAATATATCTCTATATAAAGTAGTAAATAGAACAAAAGACAAGAATTAAATTGTAGAAAACTTATATAACAAAAGTAACTATAAATAGAGGGAAAATATCTATTAATATATTGCAAATAAATATTAATAGCTAAATTTATTTAGTTTTTGCAAGAAATATATTGCAAACTATAATAAATATTAGCAAAAAACTTTTAACAAACAAAAAGAAATTATATATTCGACTTATATTTTCAATTTGTAAAAAAAAAAAAATGTAAATTATATTTATATATTAGCTACAAAAATACTTATTAAAGTATGTTTAGTAGTTGCTCGAAATAATTTAATAAAATAGATAGAAATTAAAGTAATTTTAAATTTTAAAACACTTATTATAGTAAGATTTCTATAGAAAAAATCTTTTGTTAATATAAATATATTAAGAAGATAATTATAAACAATAAAGTCGAAAATAAAGTCGAAATAAAAATCAAATTTTTAAAAAGATATAATATTAAAAAAGTAACAATATCAACTTATTACTTATAAGTAAATAGAATATTAAAAAAAGAGTACAAATCTATTATTAATACTTTATTCAAATAAATAAAAAGAATCTTTACAAATTAATTACAATAATTGTATACAATCTTCTAAACAAATAAAACGACAATTCGAAAATTTATTAAGAAAATATTATTTTGTTTTAAGTTTAAATACAAAGCTATATTATCGACTAAAATAAAATATTTAACTTAATATATTATAAATTAAGAGAAAATTTGTTTAACAATAGATTTATTAACGTTGCAAGTAAAACAATTAATTAAAAAAAAAACTATTTCGAAAATAGTCTTGCGTCTTTGTTATTTTAAAAAAAAGAACAAAAATTTCTTTAATAATAATTATTAGTTGCAAACATATTTATTTTAAATTAAAAACTTAATTTTATTATATAATATAAAACTATTTTTTAAATAATTAGATCTCTTTAAAATAAGAAAAAAAATCAAAATTAAAAACTTTTATATTTCAAAAAAAATTAATAATACAAGACTTAAAAATATTTATTTAAAAAATTAACTTAAGAAATATATAGAAAGAAATTAGAATCTTTAGATTTTTGTAAAATTAAAAGACAAAAATAAGAAAATAAAAGATAATCTTATAAAAGAGATAAAAAATTAATTTAATTAAAGCAATAGAAGATTATTTGTAATTATTATATTATTGTTATCTTATTACAATTATTTAAATTATATAGAAATATAATATTTCTATTAAAAGAAAAAAAGTTGCAATCTTTATATTTGTTTTACTTGCAAAAGTTTTAATATAAAACTTATTAATTTACAAGTATTAAAAAAAATTATACACAATTGTATAAAGTAATTTATAAGATATTATAGTTTTAAATATTTAAAAAAACAAATAAAAGACAAGAATATCGAAAAATTAAAATATTAACAATTTTAATTAATTAGAAGTAAAGAAGAAATACTAGTGTTTATTTGTCTACTTTAATTAAGTAAATTTAACAAATAAAAAGCAATTTAAAAATATTAATAATAAGTTTTAACTTAAAGTTCTAAAATTTCAAAAATATCTTTAAATTATAGAGAACAAGTTTCAATTATCTTTTACAAATATTCTTTAACAATAAATAAAATAATATTATATACTAGTTATATTAGCTTTATACTTGTTTGCAAATTAATATATAAACAAAGATTAATACAATTTCTTTGTATAATTAATAATATAAATATTGCAAACAACAATTAAGTCTATAAGTAATAATTCTTTGTATATAAAACTTTATATTTGTTAAATATTTAAAACAAGTTATTGCTTTATTTATTAAAATATAATAACTTAATAATCCAATCTTTTGTTTGCAAAATTCTCTTTTTTAATTTATTATTCTTGTATAAATTTTCTTTTATTAAGTTTGTATTATAATTAATCTAAAGCAACAATTAGAAAATACTAAATATAAACAATCTTTTACAAAAGAAACTTTTAAATCTTTATAAAAAAATTAATATTAAGAACAAGAATTGTTATTAATATTAACAAAAAGATCTTGTAAAGAGCAACAACTTATATTTGCTAAATAAAATACAAATTAATTTTTAACAATATCTACGTATTCTCTTTATAGTTAAAAACTAGCTTTTCTAACTAAATTATTTTAAGCGCAAGATTAACAAATATTATTGCAACAAATTTTATTATAGCAATTACAAATATTGTAGCATTAAATATTTTAAGCTTAAAACTAAATTAAATTGCAAAAGATAATTATATAATCTATAAGAGATAGTTTAACTATTAAAAATTGCGTCTATACTTAAGTAATTAATATTTTACTTTAATATAATAAAATTATTAGCAATAAGAAAAAAGAATATTTGAAAAATCTTCAAAATATAGTTTTAAATATTTTAGAAATAATTAAGAATTAAATACAAAATCTATAGCAAACAATTGATAAGAATATTCAAGTATAAATAGATAATTTATTATAGCAAATATTGAAGAATACAATATATAAAATTAATTAAAACAAAAAGTTATAAATTTAAAATAATTAAATTTAACTTTGCAAACTATAATTATCAAAAATTGCAAATATATTGTCTAAAAATATAAATTAATTAATTATCGAAATTGTAATATTATAATTATAACATTCCAAACTCTGCTATAACTTGTAGCCGAATTATATTATGTGTTAAGATAGCGCTTAGATCTTGTTTTAACAATAAAAAGTTTTTTCTTCGAGAATTTCTCTTTGAATTTTTACAATTTATTTCTTCTATAATTGTAGATCTATCTTTCTATTTTGCTCTTTATACGCATAGTGTGCGTCTTAATAGCGCTACTTCTATTATACAATTGTGTAATTTTATAGTAATAAATTGTCTAATCTTCTAAGAACAATTGTTTATTAAAATATCGAATTAAGAATTTAAAAAAACAACTTGTTTTAACAAAAACAAATTTGCAACAAAGACAACTATTGCAAAAAGCAATACAACTATAACTAGAAAATTCTTTGTAGTTATCGATTCTCAAAAATTATTAAACAAAAAATATAACAACTTTAATAACAAATTTTTAATCAAAAACAAACTCGAAACAAATGCAAACTCTATTTTCGACAATTTCGAAATTAATTACAAAACTCTTCTAAAGAAGAAAAAAAAGAAATCGAAATAGTTTGTTGTTAAATATAAGTATTAATTTTTTCTAAAAAAAAATTAGAAACTTCAAATCTTGTTACAAAATAACAAGATAAATATATTGTATAGCATTTTCGAAAAACAATATTTTGAAAAACAACAAATTGTTTTTGAAAAAACAAAAATCGACACTCGATTTAAGATTGTTCTATTTAGATAACTACTACAAAAAAAACTTTAAAAAATAGAAAAACTAAATTAGAAGTACAAAAATTATATTCGAATCTAATTTAAAATTCTTTTCTATCGAAAGCTATAAGATTTGTTAATATCAATTTTTTTTGCGCAACAATTCGACAACGCAATAAAACAACTACAAGAAAACAAATTCTATTGCTCTAAATATTTGAATATTCGAACAATTCTTATAGTATCTAATAAATCTTATAGAATTATTCGAGAATTGTCGACTAACTATTGCAATTAAGTATAGTTATATTAAGCAAAATTTTACGCAAAGCGTAAGCAACTTTGTTGTCTATTTAAAATTTTTAGAAACAAATTTAGAATTCTTTACTAAACTTTAGAAACAAAATACGTTTTTAAATAAGCTAAAAAACAAAACTTATAAAAAGATTATTGTTGTTTCTAATTTTCTTGTAACAAGAAACGCGCTCGTTGAGCTAATTGCGCGCGTAAAAGATGCTACTATCTTGCAAAATAATTATAAAAATCGATTTCAAAAATCAAGTTATAAATTTTGTTTTATTTCGAGAGATAGTTGTTTTAAACAAGAATTAAACAAGATAGTTTCTAGATTAAACTTTTGCGATTTTTTTTAGCAAAATTAATATAGAGATATTACTATATTCTTTTTGCAAAACAACTCGAATAGCAATAATTGTACAAACAAAATTTGCATATATTACAATTGTAATTAGTAGAAATATATCTCTTTTAATTGTTTTTTTTTAAGAAGAAAAATTTGCAAGTTAATACAACAATTGTTGCAAAACTAAGTATATTGCGCGTTACGCAAAAGATATTATTGTTTCGATATATTAGCAAAATTTTCGACAATTCGAAAAACTAGAGAAATCTATAACAATTATTGTTGTTGTTGTAAATTGCAAAGCAAAAATTAATGCAATTTTAATAAAGTTGTTTATATATATATTAGACAAATATTACAAAAAAGTAACGCTTCTAAATAAAAAAACATATATTAATTGTATTTTTGAACAATAAACAAAAATATAGTATTTAAAGAACGCAAGTCTTTTGTCTATTAAAATCAAAATCTTTTACAAGATTAAAATACAATTTCTAGAATTCTACAATATAAATATTAGAATTTGTAATAACAACAACAAAAAGTATATATTGCGTTAAATTTCTACTTTTTTTCGAAAATTGTTTAGAATATAATTGTTAAGCTACTATAAATAATAAAAACAAATTTGTATATTAATTAACAAACTCTTATATAAAGATATCAAGTAATAGAAGACAAGATTATAATAGATTCTTTCAAGAATTTTCTATTGTATATAGAGAACGCTTTAGTCTACGTACTTGTAACAAGTAGTATTAGTATTATTATAAAAGCAATTTTTTTCTTAATTTTTCAAATCTTAATAGAAATTTTATTGTACAAAAATTGTTTTTTCGAGACTAATATCTCTTTACTTTTAGAATATAACAAAGATAATTATACTATAAATTTACAATTTAACACAAAATTGTTATTTAAATTTTTGTATATATTGTTCGAAAAAGAACTTGCTATATTTCGAAATTATTTGTTCGAAAATTAAGTATTAAAATATATTTGCAAATTTACAAATTGCGCAAGCATTTTAATATTATTTGTTTTTAAAAAAGATAATACTTTTCAATTCTATATAGATTATCGAGAACTAAACTCAATAATTATTAAAAACAAATATTTATTATTTTTTATTAAAAAGACGCTAAATCGACTAATAAATATATACTACTTTATTAAGTTTAATTTTAAAAATATATACTATTATATTTGTATACAAAAAAAAAAAAATAGAAAATTGCGTTTTATATATACTATAGTCTCTTTAAGTATACAATTATGTTTTTCGACTTATCTAATACTTTTGCTATTTTTTAAGCTCTAATTAATAAAGTATTGCAAAATTTAATAAACTATATTTGTATTATCTATTTAAATAATATTTTGATTTACTTTAAAATTCGCAAAAAATATTAAAATTATATTTGACAAATACTTAATTAACTAAAATAGTTTAAACTATATACAAAATTTTCTAAATATATTTTTTTAATATAGAGTATCGAGTTTCTAAATTATATTGTTAGTAATATAAGTATTGTTATAGATATATTATAAGTAAAATTAATTTATATATAATTTCGATCTATTACGTTGCAAGAGTTGCAAGTATTTTTGAAATTCGCAAATTTTTATCAATACTTTGTCTAATATTTTGCAAGAATAATTAAATTTTTAATCGAGCTATTTAAAAATAGCAAACAAGAAAAACAAAATAAATTGTTTTTGTTTAATATTTTTGCTTTAATTATATTTCGAACTTTTATTAATATCTTTATTATTGTTTTTATATTAATATATTTCGATTTTAAGAATCGAATTATAATTGAAATCAACGTATCGAGATTTGCTATTGCAATTTTTTTTTTAACTTGTGCTTTGTACGTAGAACAACAATTAAACAATATAGTATTTTGTTATATTTTATTTTAGAAAGATAATTTTTGCTAAAACTTGCTATAAAATATATAATTAAAAATTGTTAGCTATTGTTGCGAAATTTTAGCAATAGCAATACTATTTTAAAAATACTTATTTGTTAATTACTATTCTAACAAACTATAACAATCTAAAATATTTTATAACAATAACGTTTTTTAATTGTTGTTAATCTTAGTAAGTTCTTTTGTTTGTTAAATATAACTTCGAAATTAAATATCGAGCAAAAAAAATCAATTTCGCAAATAGATTGTTAAGATAATTAGATTACAAAAACAAAACAAACAACAAAATCTATTTATCTATTTTTTAGAACAAGTTTAAAAATATTACAATTGCAATTATCGAAATAACTTTTGTTCTAATTAGAAATATAGCTAAAGCAATATTAATATTAATTTGTATTGAAATTGTCTTGTGCGTCTAAGATATTTTCGATACTAAAATATTTAATAAATTATTTGTTAAGAATATTTTTAAAATCTTTAATAATATCGACTTAAATATAGAGAAAAATATTGTAATTTAACAATTGCAACACAACAATATTAATGCAATATACAAATATAAGAACTTAATAAAATTTCTTTTCTCGATTTTGTTAATAGCAATAGAGATATTTTAGAGAAAGAATACTTTAATATTTAAAATAAAACAGCAATTAATTGTTCTTTTTTAGTGCAACAAGTGCGCTAAATATAAATAGAAATTTAATAACAATTTATTTTACTATTTTTGCGCAGTCTATATATCGAATAAAATTTTGTTGAAATTGGAATTACTATATTTGTATTATAATAATTTTTTGAGCAAAAATTATTTTGAAGTTAAAAAGACTTGTATATTAATTAATTAAAAGTTCTATTAATTTTGTATATTTGCTAAAATAGAATTATATATTCGAAAATACAATATATATTAGCAATTTAAAATGTTTCGATATTATTTATACAATAAGTTTTTTGCGCTATTTGTATTTACTTAATCTTAGAAGAAAATTTCTATAAATTTTATTATAGAATTTTTTTTTAATTGTAGTAGCAATAGTATCTACAATACAATTTTTGTTATTGTAGATTAAATTTTTAAGATAGTATTGTATATTTTAGTTAAATTAATTTGAACAATAGAAAATTTGATCGATATTTTATTCGAAAGAGTTTTTTTTTTCTTTAAAAGCGTAAAGAAAATTGTATTTAATAGAGATATATTGTTTATTAGTAACTACTAATTTGCGATATACTATAGTATTTATATAAAAAGAAAACTAAGTATTGTTTTTTATTTGTAGACAAATAAACAAACAAAAAAGCAAAATCAAATATTAGAATACTATTTTTGTTGCTATTGCAACTATCGACAAGACAATTAAGAATCTTTCTTATTAATAATTTAATATATATATAATAGTATTGTCTACTTATTCTCGAATATATTGTTTCTCAAAACTGTGTTCGAATATTATTTGAATTTCGATTTTAGTTAAAATAACAAAAAATGCTCTAATATCTTTGTTGCTCGAAAATATATACAAATTTTGTAAAATAAATGCAATTATATAAGAAAGCAACTAAAAGACACACAAAGAGCATAGATAAAATATTACAATAAAAAAATTAAATTTTAGTATTATAAAGTAGAAAACAAAATTATACTTTTTATTAAAAATCTTAAGAATGCTCGATCTAAAAAAAAGTTTTTCTACAAATATATAAGATTGTTCTCTATTATAAATATTATCAAAACGCAAATATATCAATTGCAATTTTCAAATAATTAACAAATTTATTCAATTTTTTATATTTTATTTCTTGAATTCTATTATTAGAATTTCAATATTGTCGAATCGACACAAATAATATTAATAAACAAAAACAAAAAATAAAAGATAAAAAAAATTCTAAACAAAAAAAAGAGATAGAAGAAATTCTACTATTTTATTCGATAAAAAAAATTTTCTTTTTGCAAAAATAGTTAAATATCGAAGCAATTCTTAATTTACGCAAATGCAATATTGAAGCAATTCTACAAACAATAATAGATTGTTGTTTTTATTTTTAAGACAAAAAAGCTATATCTTTAAATAAATTGAAACAATCTAGCAAAGTAGAATTAATATAGTTTAATCGACAATACTGCGCAAACAAAATAGAATTTCTACTATTGTTAAAATATATAAGAAGTTAAGTAGAAATTGCAACTTCTTAAATTTGATTATAATAATATAAAAAATAATATATTTTTGTTATCTAATTCTATATCTTTTCTAGATAGATTTTCTAGCTCAAATAATCTTTTAGTAAATGCACAATAAGTTTTAATTGCGTTTACTATTTAAATTAATTTAATTACATTTAATAATAAGATTCTTTTTCAACTCTCTCTTTTAATTGCTATATATATTAATTTTTAACTTATTTTTTATTGTTGTTGTTTGTGCGCAATAATATAGTAGTTGCAAATATATTTTTAAGTTTTTGTAATTATAGTAGAAAGTATATTTATACAATTAGTAACAATTTTTATTTTGTAGACAAATATATCTTTAAGAGTTTAATTAAAGTATTTAGTTTAATTCTTGAAAAAACAAAATTGTATATATTGTCGACAATAGTATTAATATACAAAAGAAGTTTTTGTCTAAATATTTATATTGCTTTTTCTTAAAGAAATCTAATTAGTATAATTTTTAATTAGAAACAAAACAAATAGTATTGTTTTTAGCAAATTTTTTTTTAAATTATATCTAATATATTATCTAGATATTAATATTAGCTAACACGAATTTCTTTTTTTTTAAAAAGTTAGAGTTGTTTTTTTTTAAAAGAAGTTTTAATAAATATATCTATTAATATATTATATTTAGTATTTTCTATTAAATATTATACAAGCGTACTAGAGTAATCTTTATACTATCTAATTAATTTATCGAAAATAGCAACTTTTTGTTGTTATATTTCTATTTGTTAATAGAGCGCAAAACAAGTCTAATTTTAGCAAAAAAATTAAATAATTCGAAATTGCTATTTTTAGCTAAGACTTGCTATACAAATATTAGTAAATTAACAATTCTCTTGCAAAAGCAACAAAAAATCTTAAAATACTAATATGTTAATCTTTAATATAGTTGTGCAAATTAAATTTATAGAACAACAAGTAATAGTACAACAAATATAGCGCAAATCTTTCTTTTTTACACACTATATAATATATTAGTATAAAAGAAGAATTGCGAAAAAAGCTCTATTTACTATTGTTTTTTTATTATTTTGCAAATAGTACAAGTATCGCAAATAGCAAAAAAATACAAAAGAAATAATATCGAAAACACAAACAAAAAGATTGTCGACTTTATTCAAGAATTGCTATCGACATTAGTTTTAGCAAAATTCTACAATAGTTTTGCTATATATATTTATATCGATAATATTGCGTTTTGCTAGATATTAGTCGATATTATTAGAAGTTTGCGTTATCTCTAAAACTTATACAAAATGCTAAGAAAACTTACTATTCTTATTGTTGCAACTATAGATATACTTTATTAGTATTATATATATTGAAAAAAGATTGCAAAGAAATTGTTACAAAACTATTTTAAATATATTATAATAATAAAAAGAGTACAATATTCTAGTAAATAAATATTACTATTGCGTCTAATATTGCGCTAATTCGATTTAATTTAAACGCGCAAATCGAGATAATTTATAGAACAAAAAAAAATTTATTGCAAAATTACAAATTAATATTGCGCAAAAAACAAAATATCTAGTAGAGAGTATTGCATATAATATTTTAATTTTAGTTAATTAAAAATTGTAATATAATTTAATTGTAATTTCTAAAGATAAACTATTGTTGTACAATAAGTAAAAAGTTCTTCTTAAGTTCTCGATCTATAATCGAAAAGCATTTATAGAAGTTTTGCTTAATTACAAAATTGCTATTCAATAATATATAAGAGAAATATTCTTGTTGCTATTGTAGCGATTTTTTGCCTATAATATATAAAAAACATAAACAACAATACAAGAAAAATCTATTTATACATTTTTATTAACAAACAAATTAATAATAAACGCAAAATATAATTGCAATAGTCGCGCATTTGCAATATATAGCAGTTAGCAAATATAGCACTAATTTTAAGAATTAGAATTTTGAAAAGAGAAACAATTGTAATACTATAATTATAACATTTTAAATTTTGTTGTAACTTGTAGTCGAATTATATTATATATTAAGATAGCGTCGAGATCTTGTCTTAGCAATAAAGAGTTTTTTCTTCGAAAATTTCTCTTTGAATTTTTATAATTTATTTCTCTTATAATTGTAGATCTATCTTTCTATTTCGCTCTTTACACGTATAGCGTGCGTCTTAATAGCGCCACTTCTATTACACGATCATGTAATCTCACAGAAATAATATTGCAAATAGCAAAAAAGCGTAAAAATCTATAAAGAATTTTGAAGAAATTAAATCGAACTATATAAAATTAAATTAAATCTTGTACTATAAGATCGAAATATATTGTTAACTATATAATTAATAATTATAACAAAATAAAGTTTAAAATATTTAAAAATACAATAGTATCTATTAAGCAAAAGCTTTTAAAAGTTAAATTAAAAAATTATTTTTAAGAGTTTAATTTAATTAGAATTTTAGATATAAAGCTAAAGAAGATTTGTTAAACAAAAATTTAAACCATATTGTTTTTTTTTGCAAAAGATATAAAAGAGATACAAACTTAAAAAAAGAAACTAAAAAAATTTATATTATTAACTTCTTAATTAAAGCTAAAATTGAAGTTAAAATTTAAAAATAACAAGACTTACAAAAGATAAAGCAAGAAATAAAAACAAAAATCTAGAATTTTTTTAAAAAAACTTCTTTTTTATCTTTATAATTGCAAGATCTAATATTAAAATTATCTTTATTAGATTTTAGATTATTTAAAGTTATCGATACAATTAAATTATATACTTTAATTACTAAATTTGCAAAAATCTTTTTAAAAACAATAGCTATCTTTATTCTAACAAACAAGAAAAACAATATAAAAAACTATTTATATATAAAAATAAGTATAAACTTGCAATATCGAATTAACTATTATTGTACTATATTAATTAAAGTCTTTTAGCGAATTAAACTAGCTATATTAATAAACAAAGAAAAAGAAAATCTAGTTACAATAATATCAAAATCGATTGTCTATATAATTTATTAAATAAAATTAAAATTTTGTTTAAAAATAAATCAAGTCTCTAATAATTAAATTAAGAGATAAATAATTTAATATTATAAGAAACAAAACAATTTTCTAGTATTTATAAAATAAAATAAATTTAAATTTAAATCTATTATTTGTTTATTTATCTTTAAGAATCTCTTAAAACAATATATTTATAAAAAAGAAAAACTAATTTTTTTATTTAACAACTTTTAATAAACTAATATTTAACTTCAAATAATAGATAATATTAATCTAATTAAATAGAATTAATATAAGATTATTATTTGCAAGAATTAATTTAATTATTTAATAATAAATTTAAAATATTAGATATAGTTACAACTTTAAAATATACTACAAATAATATTATATTATTAGCAAAAAAATATTAATTAACAAAAAAAGTAACTTCTTAATTGCTTATTTTCTATATTACAAATAATAATATAGATAAATCTAGATTCTTATATAATATATATATTTCTACAAAACAATTACAAATATAAATTAATAGCAATATCTTCTTTGTTAATCTTTAAAAAATATTAAAATTAAATATTAAAATATTACTTTAATCTTAATATAAATTCAATTATCTATTAAGAGTTTTAGCGATTATAATTAACTATTTTTTTTATTATATAAAATAATTTGTTTTTTAAAAAGTATTTAATAGACAAATTTTATATATAGATTAAAATATAATTGCAAAAAGCAATAAGAAAAAAATAACTTAAAGAGAAAATACTAGATATTAAGTTAGCAAAGAAAAATTTAATAAAATAGAATTTATATTAATTAAAAATATTTTATTAATTAAAAAATCTACAAATTCTATAATTCTAAATCTTTTATTATAAGCTAAAAATCGAAATTAATATAAAAATCAAAATATTTTTTATCTATGTAACTTTGTCAAACAATAAAAAAAATTCTAAGAATTTTGAAATAAATATTAGAAGCAATATTGTTGCAACTTATTAAGACTTAACTTTGCTAAATTTATTTTTAACTAATATATCTTATTAATTTAAAATAACTATTAACTTTTCTTTTATATTTGATATTAAAAATACAATTTTAAAATATATATTCTAAAATTCGATAAAAGTAATAAAGAAATTAAGAATATTGTTTAACAATATAAAGAAATTCAATTATCTAATAAAGAAAACTTAAAAATATACAATATATTATATATATTATATTAAATTAATATAAAAAAAGATTTAAAAAATAAAAAATAAAGTATTTAAATTATTTTTATAAATACAATTTATAAAGTTTAGAAATTTAAAAGTACTTAATATATATTAATTTAATATTAAAAACAATTTAGATTCTTATTTATTTAATAATAAAAAGATAATAAGATTTAAGTCTTTAATTGTTTGTTTTAGCAAAAAAGAAAAAATTCTATTATTTCGGTTTAAAACTAGAAAGAAATATTATAAATTAAAATTAAATTAACAATTTAAATTAACTATCTTAATATAAAGTAGCTCCTATCTCTTTGAATAAAGCTGCGTAGTTAAGCGAGTCAAGTTAAATAGTACGTGCAATAGTAATAATAGCATTTGTAGTAAAACTAATTGCTAAGAAACGCAAGTGCAAGAAAAATCTCGCTCTCTATAAGATGCTTTCTCGCTTGCTACTAAGAGAAAGCAATGTGCAAATAGTATTTGTTAATCTAATATTAGTTTTGCTTGAATCTAGTTCGTGCGACTCTTTATTAAATACGCATTAATATATATTAAGTATACTATTGCAAAGCAAGTCTAGTATTGCAAAAAACACTTTATAATTATATGTTCTTTTAGAATTTTAATTTCTAAAATTTATATTATTAGTTCTAGTTGCAATATAATTTTTAAATTATTATTGTAACAATATTTATAAAGTTATATATATTGCAATATAAACGCACAAAGTTTTACTTTGCAATTATTTGTTTTTTAATAACAATAAATAGAAACAAATATTTAAAATAATTTCTTATACTCTATAAATAATAAAAAGATAATAAATATTTATAATAATATATTTACAAAATTAATATACAACTTTGTAGATATATAAAGTTTTATTTTACAATTATTTTGCAATAAAATAGAAACAAATATTTAAAATAGTTTCTTGTATCTTGTAGATAATAAGAAAGCAATAAATATTTGCAATAATATATTTACAATTATTAATTTTTTCTATTTTAATAATTGTAGATTTATCTTTTTAATAGAATTACTTTTAATAAATATTAAATAAACAATAATAATTTATTTCTCTCTATAATATATAGACGCGTTGCTATTGTTTTTAGATACAATATAGTAATATAAATATTATTATTATTATTTTATTTTCTTGCTTTTTATATTATTTCGCAAAATAATTTTGTAAATATAATTATTTCTATTTTTATATCTATTTGTAAACTATAAAGATACTTAATTATTGCAATACTTAATTTAAATTAGCGCAATTAATATTGCAATCTTTAAGTTTATTTTGCAATAATAATAATAATTTTTACTTGTTTTATAAACAAATATTGCAATTTTGCAAATACAATTGCAAATATTTATTCTTTAGTATTTTATTTGCTTATTGCAATTAATATGCAAGTATTAAATTTATTTATATACTATATAAGAAATAACTTTGTTTTAATTCTAATTGCAATAAAAATAATTGCAAAATTAGTTTAAAAATTTAATTAACTTTTTGTTATATAAAGTATTACTAGCATTTTTATAAATTATTAAACAATAATAAACAACTTAATAGTATTAATATTGTTTTAAAAACAAAACTAATATATATATAAACAAATTATTTGCGCAATCTTAACAAATATTTTCTTTTTATTATTATTATTGTTGCTACTATTATTGTTGCATCTACTTTTGTATTTGCTTTTATATTTTTTTATATTTTTTATATTTTAATTTTTGTTTCTTTTGTTTTAACTTTAATTTTTTTTGTTTTCTTAATTTCTCTTTTGTTTGTTGTAATTTTGTTTGTATTTTTTGTTCTTTTTAATTTGTTTTTTAATTGCAATATAAAATATATTTGCAAATTAAAAAAATAAAACTAAAACTAATAATATATAATAGTTGTTTAATATTATTGTTGCGTATTTGCTTTTAAATAAAATCTCTTTATTATATATCTCTTAATAGCAAATTATATTATTAAGTACTTTTGTTATTTTGCAACAAAATATTTTTGAAAATTAAATTTTATTGTTGTTATTATATTTTTTCTTGTTTAATATATTTGTTTTATTGTTGTTATTATAATAATCTTTTTTATTATCGTTAATATTTTTTAATTAAAAGTAAATTATTGTACGTAATATAATAAATATAATATATAAGTTTCAAAAAAAATATTAACTAATTTGTACAATTGCAATTATTGTTATTAGTAATTTTTTTTGCTTTTTTTAAATTGTTTGTTATTATATTGTAATTTTTAATTTTAATTGTTTGCTTTTTAATAAAAGTTTTTGTATCAAAATCTACAAATTATTTTGTTGTAATAAATTGTACTACAAAGTTTATAGTATATAAAGTTAATATATACTAATTTTGCTTGTAACAATAATTATTTTATTTATAATAATTGCAATTAAAATATATTTTGTTTGCTATTTTTAAAATAGCAAAGACTAGTTTGTATAAATATATATATATAATTGTATTTTTATATATTTAGATCTATTTTTAGATCTTTGTATTATTATAGAAATTTTTGTAATTTTTAAAAATATAATTTTTAAACTTTAATTTAGTTTTTTTTTTATTTATTTTTGTGTAATTGTTTTTGTTTTCTTAGTTTGCTAGTTACTTGTTTTTTTTGTCTCTTTTTCTTTAATATTTTTGCAATTATATTGTATTTTTTTTGTCTTTTCTTAAATTTTTAAATTTTATTTATTATGTTTTCGAGATACTTTAAAAGCTTTTATATATTTTTTTACAAAATTATATCAAATTATTTAATTAAATACTTAAATATATTATTTTTGATTTGTTTGTTTAATATTTTATTTATATATTTTTTTTTTTTTTCGATAAAAATTAATTTTAATTTTAAATCTTTGTTTTGCAAATATTAAAATTCAAATAACAAAATATAAAAGATAATATAAATTATTTTGTACTTTATAAATAAATTTAATTAATAAATTTATTTATTTTTCTTAATTAAAATAATAAAGAATTTTAGTTAATAATAATTAATTTTCTTCTTAAGTTACAATATATATATATTAATATTTTGCAATAATATTTTGTTATTTATTTAAAAACTTATTAATTTATAATTTTTGTTGTAACTTTTTATTTGTTGTTTTAAAATTGCTATTTACAATTCTTTTAAATACTTTTTAGTACTTTGTAATTATTTTGTTTGTTTTATAGTTAAGAGTATCTTTTTTATTAAAAGTTTATTTATAAATATATTTGCAAAATCTACAATATAATTTATTAATAATTTGTAAGAAACTTTTTTAATATTTAAGTAAATACTATTATTATATACAAATATAATTATAGATAGCAATTTTAATTAATTGTTCTATTTATAATTACAATAAACACGCAAATAATATTTTAAAATTTAGTTTTATCTTTTTGTTTAATTATTAATTTGCAAATAAAACACAATACTAAGTTAATACTTTATATCTAAATATTAATATAATATTAATCAAAAATAACTTATAAAAAGTAAATCTTTATTAAAAATAATATTATATATTATTTTATAATAATATACAAACTCTTTTTATAAAAGTTTTGCAAAATTTTTTATATTAAGTTTCTTAATAGTTGCAATATAAATTGCGTACTTAATTAATTTGTTAATTAATATTAAAATTGTATTATTAATTTTTTTAATATATAAATCTCTTGCAAGCAATATATTTATAATAAAATTTATTATTATTATTTCAAAGAATTGCGAATTTTTAAAAAATATTAAATTAAGTTTTTTGTATAATTTATAATAATAAATATATATACGCTAACAATTAAAACAAATACAAATATACTTATTAATTTCTTTAATTATACTAAATTAATAATATTTTTGTTGTATTATATTTTCGATTTATTAATATATAAAATACTTAAATATAAAGTTATTGTAATATATGCAAAGAATTTTATCTTTTATTATTGTGTTTTCTAAAATATAGATTGCAAGATTCTAATATAGTAGTTTATTTTTTTTAATATTCTATTTCGAAAATTTATTTTATTTATTTGCGAATTTTTGATATTATTGCTTTTTTATAATAAAAGTGTTCTTCTATTGTAGTTTTTGCAATTATATTGTTATTAATTCTTTTAAATTAATAAAGAACTTTTTTAATTCTACAATTTGTTGTATTAAAAATCGAGACAATCTAAAATCTAAAATATTGCGTAATTTTTTAAAAACTTTTTTATCTAAATTTATAATTTAGATATTTGCAATAATAGTATTATTTAATTGTACTATCAAAGTTGCAAGTTTAATTATAGCAAAAATATTTTTATTTTTTTGTAATTTTAATTAATATTTTTAATTGCAAAACTTGTTTTATAAAATAAACAAAAAATTGTTATTATTATTCTTGCTATTATTAAATTTTATAATATTAAGTCTTCTTAACAATATATTTGCGAAATTAATTTTTTTTTTGCGATATTTTATATTAAAGTTAAATGCAATTAATTTTTTAATTTAACAAACTTGTTTAATTAAAAACTTTTTTGTAATTATAAAATAACAAAAATTGTTATAATTTATAATTATACAAATAATATATTTATTATTTTGTAAATAATATTTTTAAAGTTTAAAAGCTAGTATAATAGTATAAAGCTTTTTATTGTATATATTTTAACAAATTTTAAGTTCTTTAAACTTGTAACTAATAAATACAATAAAATATTTTTGCGTATTTTTGTTAAATTAATTAAGTATATCTTTTGTTTTAAAATTTAATATATTAATTTTTATACAAAAAGAAATACTTTAATTATAGTATTTTAAAATAAAAACAATAATAAAAACAATTTTAAATATTTCGAAAACTTTTTTTGCTTTTTTAATATATATAAATTGCAAATATATTTTGCTCTTTTTTATATTTGTTGTTAAATTAATTAATAATATTATAATTTAAAAGAATTTACAAATAAAATATTAATAAAATTTTGCAAATTTAAAAAATATAAAAATATTTTTTACTAATTTTAGTTTAAATAATTTTTAAATAATTTTAATACAAACTTGTTTTATTTAAATATTTTACTTTTTAATTATAAAGTTTAAAAAAATTGTTTTGTTATAATTAAATATATATTTTGATAGCTTTATATACAATTAATATTTAAACAATATATAAAATATTTTGTAAATATTTTTTTAATATTGCTTTTTTAAATCTAAATAAATAAATATATTATTTAAATATATTATATAACAAATATTAATATACAATCTTAATACGCAATTTATATAAAATTAGAAAATAGCAAAAATATTAATAAAATTAAAAAGTATAATTTAGTACTTAAATTGTTTGTATTAAATACAAAAAGCTATTTTTTATTTATTGCTTTAATAAATTCGAATATAATAATATATATTATATATATTAATTTTAATAAAATATTTTGTATTTGCAAAGCGCTTAAATATTTTTAAAAAAAAAGAAAAAAAATATTTATTTTTAATAGTAATTTTATTGAATTTGCAATAATTTACGCAAAAATATAAATTATTATTAAGCTTCTTTACAAACAATACTAGAAATTTAATAAACTTATTAAAAAAATATATTTAGTTTTTCTCTAATATGTTTGCGAAATATTTTTGTATTATAATTAATTTATTTTGCAATATATTATATATATTAAATATATTTAAAAACTTTTTTGAAAATATTTTTATAATTTTTTTAATTTAGTTTAAAACAATTAGTTTTTTAATCTAAAATATATTGTATTTTGCAATCTTTTTTCTTATATATTTTAAAAGTTTTTTTAAAAATAATATTTAATACAAAAATATAATATAGATTTTATTATAATTTTTAAAAACAAATATAACAAATTGTATAAACTTCTTAAAATTAATTATTTAAATTTTTTTTTTTAATTATTTAGCAAAACTATTTTAATAAATTTAAATACAATTTAATTATTATATATTTAAATTAATTTTCTTAAATTAAAGTAACTTAAAAATTATTTTATAGTTTTGTATATTAATAATATAAAACTTAGAGCAATTGCTTTTGTGTATTTTTTTGCTATTAATAATAGCAATAGAAAGTTTTTGCATTTTATACAAAACAACAATACAATTGTTAACAATTTATATCTACAATATTAAAGAGATATCTTCGAGTAATTGCGCGTTTTTAATAAATAATTGCAAAATAAAGTTTTTCTTAGTTTCTAAGTTAATAAAACACTTAATTTTGCGCATATTATACAATATATTAACAAATACTATTTAAATTAATATTCTAATTTGTTGTTTTTAACTTTTTATATCTAATATTATAACAACAAATATTAAGTTTTAATTTTTCTTAAAAATATATTACTTTTGTTTTGCTTTTTTACTTACTTTTAATATTGCAAATATATAAAGTTACTTAATTTATAATTTATTTAATTGCATATATAGTATTTGTAATTAATAAATATAATATATTTCTTTTTAATAAATATCTAGCGATTATTTTTGTTTCGCTAGTTATTGTTAATACTATTTTTAATCTATATAGTTACAACAATTTTAATAATTAATATAATAAAGTTGTTTATATTGTTAATTGCGCTAAACAAATTATCTTATTTGCACGAAAATTAATTTTTTTTATTATATCTCTTAAAATTTTTTACAATATAAAAAATACTATTTAGTTTTAGTAGTTTCTTAATTAATTGCAAACGTTGTTTAATTTCAATAAATTTATAATATATTTACGTAATACTAATATAGCTATATTGTTAATAAAGTATTTTTTAACAAATTTTGTTGACGCACTTGTTTTTTAAATTTTGCATTTTCTTATTGTTAATAATTAACTTCTTTAATTGCAAATATAAATTGTTTAAATAAATAACAAACTTCTTAATTTTTTAATAAAATTGTTGCTTTGCATTTTCGAGTTTAAACTTAATTTTTATATTACAAATCTTAAATATACTAAAAATTTCTTTAATATATTGAAATAAATAATTTTAAATAATTTCTTTATTTTTATTATATATTTTTTGTACGTGTTTGCGCTATTAATTATGTTGCTTTTTTATAAAATATAATATAACTTAAAATATTTTCGACTCTTTATCAAAATAGTTTGCGAAATTATTTTAGATATAATTTTTGCAATTTTTGAATTAAATTTTTAAACTTGTATAGTTAATATACTTTTGTATTAATAATTTCTTAATATAATTAGTTTTTTTGTATTAATTAAATTAATAATAATTATTACTATATTTGCAACAATAGTTATTAATATATTGTACAAACTAAAGTTTTGCAATTGCAAATTCGACTTTAAATCTTAGAAATTGCAATATATTTGTATTATTAGTATACTATATAATAATATTTATTAAGATAGACAATATAGATTTGTTTTTAAAAATAAATACTTTAATATCTTTTTTGCTCTACTTAACAATTGTGCTAGTATTAAGATAATTATTTTTATCTAGTCTTTAAGATATATTATTTGCGTAAATTTCTTTATACAACTAATTATTAATAATATTTTAAAAGTTAATCGACTTCTAAATACATTTGCGAAAGCAAGTTATTAATAATTTGTTAATTATCGCTTCTAATTGAGTAGCTTTGTTTAGACAAAGCAATTAAAATTGTAAAATAATTACTATTTCTTTAAATAAAGTTGCGTAGTTAAGCAAGTTAAATTAGATAGTACGTGCAATAATAATAGTAGTATTTGTAGTAAAACTAATTGCTAAGAAACGCAAGTGCAAGAAAAATTTTGCTCTCTATAAGATGCTTTTTTGTTTACTATTAAGAGAGAGCAATACACAAACAATATTTGTTGATTTAATACTAATTCTACTTAAATCTAGTTCGCGCGACTCTTTGTCAAATACGTATTGACATATATTGAGTACGCTATTGCGAAGCAGATCTAGCATTGCGAGGCACGCTTTACACTTAAGACTAAAAATAACTTTTAAAACTATATATTTATTTTTTGTTTCGAAGAATTTAACGCAAGTATAACAACAACAATCTACTTTATTATTGTTACTTATATCTTAAACTAATTTTTCAAATTTATATTAAAGAGATTTATTACTATTGTTATTGTCTCTAGAAAGTAAACAAGATTTACAATAATTAATTTCTTTAAGTACTTAATTTTAATTTAATAATTTTTTTAACTCTTTAGAAAGTTCTATATAGACTAATTTATTATATTTTTTATATAATTAACTTAAATAATAAGTAAGATAAAAGATTTAGTCTAACAATTTAAGAAAAATAAAAGCAATTTTCTTATTTTCTTAATACAACTTTTGTATAAATAAAAACAAATATTTCTTAATTAAGTAATTAAGAGACAATTATTAAAAGAAAAAGAGTTATATATAGTCGAATAATTAAATAATATTAGACTATAGATTTAAAGATATTTGTTATTAGTATTAGTGATCTATTTGCAATATATATGCAATCTCTTTTATTTAGATCTTAGAATCTTAGCTACTTAATACACTATTAGACTATATAGTATAATATATATATATATTGCGATAAGTCTCTATTGTTATAGTTGTCTACTAATAGAGATTCTATTTCTATCTTCTTACAATATTATATACTTTTATTGTTAATTACTAATTTAAATCTCTCTTTTTACACAATTTTTTAATATATTTGCACTAGTTAAGATTATCAAAATAATTGCTTATTTTATTCTAATTTGTTTGAATTTTGTCTCGAATTTAATATCTTTTTTTTATGTTTAAATAAATCTTTTTTTAATATTATTAAATTTATTATCTTTTTTAATAACTTGCGTAAAGTAGATAAATAATATATATAAATAATACAAAATATCTTGTCTAGAACTAATATATTTAATTTGCTAACTTATAAATCGATTCTAAAAATTTCTTGCAATAAACTAATTTTTTAATTTGATTATAATAAAATAAATATAAACAAAAAAAAGTCTTAAGAAGAAAAAAGTACTAAAAAAAGAATATTTAAAATATTAATATAGTTAAAATAATACAAAAAAATAATATATTTTCGACTAATATACTAATATTTCGCAATAGTATATATAAAAGTAAAAGTTTAATATTGTTGTTTTTTGTAAAATTCGAAAATATTAAAAATTAATTAACTTTTTAATTTTTTAATTTGTATTTTAGCGTTTAATTTATAAGCTTTTTTATAACAAAATTAATAATTATAAATATAATTAAATTAACTATTGTATTTAGAGCTTAACTTTAATAGTACTTTAGAAAATAGCAAAAATATTTATAATTACTTTTCTTTTTAGTAAATTTTTTTTTTTTTTGTATTACTATTATAATAACAAAATTATAATTAATATCTTGTATATTATAGATTTAAATCTTGCAATTATTTATATATAATATATAATACTTTAGATAAGAAATTTGTTTTTTGTTAAGAATTTTATAAAGTAATTCGATTTTTTAAACTAAAATTTTTATAACAATATTATATTCTTCTTTTTAAATAAATATAATATATTGTTTTTTATAAACAATTATAATTGTTTTTTGCATTAATTAAAATTCGAATTTTCGAATTTTATTATTAATAAATCTTTTTTAGAAATTTAATTTATTAAATATTTTTTTTTTTTATTATTACTAATAATATCTAATAATTTTTATAATTATTAAAAATATTTTCTTTTTAAAGATTAATTTATCTATAAATAAATCCAATTTAAAATAATCTTAAAATCTAGTATATAAAAAATTCTTTTCTATTTATTGCTTAATTGTTATTTTTTTCTCTATAATATATATTTTATAATTTAAGAACAATCTTTTTTGCATTTAAATTTATAGTATAATTAAACTATTTAATTATTATAATTTGTTTAATTGTTTATAAACTTATTTAAAACTAATTCTATTAATATACTTTTCGAGCAAAACTAAAAGTTTGTTTAATATCTATTAATAATACTAAATATAAAAGTATATCTTAAGTTATTTGCGTTTGTTTTAAAAAAACTAATATATTATCTTTCTAATATTCTTAGATTAAATATTTATTTTCTACAATATTAATATAAAGATATCGATTATTTTTATTTTAAATCGAACAAAATTGTTAAAATTATCGAAATAAGAATTTTGTAACAATTACAATAAACTATATTAATATTAGTAAAAGATTATATATATTACTATATTATATTATCTTTTTAGCAATAATTGTTCTTTGCACTTTTGCTCTTAAATTAGCAATTAAATTATAACAATATTAATAATAATTTTTAAATTCTATTTTATATTTGTTTTTGTAGTTAATAATATTGTTTGTTAGGAACTAGACTCGGAATCTCTATCAAAGAGATATCTGAATTGATAACTAGATAGAACTTAGATCTATACTAGATTCAATATACAAAACAAAAGACAAGAGAGAAAAAAGAGAAATAAAACAATACTAACTATATAAGATTGCAAACTATATATTTAGCAAAAATTAATTTGGATCTAGTCTAGTTTAGCTTAGATCTAATTAAGATTAAACTTAAAAAATTAAACAAAATTAAAACAAAAAATTGTTTAATCGACAAATATAGTTGGCAAACTATTAATCTAATACTATAACAATAGCTTTTTTCTACAAGATAGAGCTTCTGCAAAACAATCAAAACAATATAACAAATTGTCGAAAAACTAAAGAATCGAAAATCGAGAAAATTTCGAGAAGTAGAATAGAACAAAACAAGATAACTAGATTTATTAAATTAGATAGAAACAAGACAAAACAAAAAAGAAACAAGATATTCGAATTTATTAAATTAAGTTAAAACAAAAAACAACAAAAACAAAACAAGATATCTAGATTTAATAAATTAGACAAGATAAAAAAAAAATCTGCTATCTAAATAAGATTTGAGCAAGACTAAACAAAATTAGACTAATTAAATCAAAATGAAATATATTTGAAGTAACAAAATATTATCGAAACAAAATAGAAAGATTTTTGTTATTTAAACAAAATCTAAACAAGACTTAATATTTAGATTTATTAAATTAGATAAAATAAAATAAAACAAAAAAATCTTTGCTATCTAAGCAAGATTTAAACAAGATTAGACTATCTTAGTTAAAATTAAACGCGTTTAAAATAACAAAATACTATCGAGACAAAAAAAGAAAATCTCTACTATCTAAATAAGATCTAAACAAGATCTAAATAAGATTTAACTAATTTAGTTAGAATTTGACACATTTAAAGTAACAAAACATTATCGAGATAGAATAGAAAAATCTTTGCTATTTGAACAAGATCGAAACAAGATTTAAATAAGATTAAAAATACTATCTATTTTTCTTAACATTAATAATTAGAAACAACGCAAGATATTATATATAATTTTTTGACAATAAAGTTAACTAGATAATACTTATTAAGAGTTTGTTAACAATTGTTCAAAAAATTAAAAAATTCTTAAATAGAGAAATAATTTTTTTAGTTAATATAGTACTTGAGCAAAACAAAGTTAAAACGTCTATTATATTTAAAATTCAAAATACTATTAATATATTAAGATTTTTTGCTATTTTTAACAACAATAGATTTACAAGATTTCTAATATTATTTAGACAAAGAATCAATAGCAATATAGTTAACAAAAATAGTATAAAAGACAAAATAAACTTTTATAGATATAGATAATTTAAGCTCGACAACTAGAGAATTTCTTTTAAAAATATATTTTATTTTAAAAAAATCGATATAACAATTGTTTAGTTTAATTGCAAAACAAGCAATATTAAGATTTTTAATATTAAGTTAGACTTTGTTATTTACAAAGTATCTAAAACAAAAATAACAAAAACAATTAATATTAAATTTATAGATAGTTTGAATAACAAACATTTTATTGTATAGATATTAAATAAGTTTCTCTATTTTTTAAGTAAAATTTTCGATATTAATTAATTAAATTTAAGTCTAAGTTGTAAAATCGAACAACAAAAATTCTAAAAATTTAAAATCTAGATATAAGTTTTAATTTAAATTAATCAAAAAAAGCAAAATAAAAATTATAAACAAAAAAAGATTATTAACAACAAACTTAATATTTAAAAGTTATTTAACTCAATTATTCTATATATTGTTAACAAAAACACAAAGATAATATTCTATAACAATATTAATTTGTTCAATCTAACTATTAGTCTCGAAATAATACGCAATAGATAATTTAATATTAATCTTTAATATTTAACAAAGATATTTTTAAATATCGAAAATAAATTGTATATCTTAATTAGATACAAAGAACTTAAATAATTTGTAATATTTTTAGATATAAGTATAAAAGCAATTAATTGCTTTCTCTACTTCTATAGAAGTAATCGAAACTAGATATCTTATCTTAATAAAACAATTAATAAAAATAAAAATATATCTATATATAATATCTATAAAGATACTAGATAATAAAAAATCTATATAGTCTATAAAAATATTATATTAACAATATTCAAAAATAAAAATAAAATACAATTATTTTTGCGTTTTTTGTCTAGAAAACTTAAAACAAATATATATATAACAATTTTGTATTAAGCGCTAAATATATTTATAAATATTAAATTATTAGTAAGCTCGACTAATTAATTTGTAGTATTTTGTTTTTTCTAAATAATTATCGACAATACTATTATAAATAAACTAAATTACGCAAAGACAAAGACAATTCAAGTTAGAAATATATTTTTTTTCTTAAAAATACAAAAAGTTAAAACGTTCTTTATATTTAATTAAAGAAATTCTATTGTAGTAATATATTTTATTGCAAAACGCTTCGAGTACTTAAGATACAAACTAATTGTTAATTTTGATTTAATTTTATAAAGTTTAAAAAAAAGTATTTTCTAAATTTTTATTAGAATCTAAAATTTCTTAATTTAACTAAAATTTAATATTATTAATATTGAATTTTTCTATATCTAGGTTTATCGAAACTAATATAATAGAAAAAGTTAAAAAAAACAAAAAAAAATATAATTAAATAAAATCTAGAATAATAGTTTAATATTAAAAATCTTCAACAATTTTAAAATCTAAAATATAAATTTTTAAAATAATCTAATATTAATATAGATATTAAGAATCAAATTTTTTTTTTTTTTTAGAAAGATCTTTTAAGCAACATATAAAAGTATCTAATTTTTTATTAATTTTGTTAGAGCAATATATAATTCGATAATTAAATTAAAATAGAAACTTACTTTATCGAGTTTAACAACAACTTAATTGCTTAATTAATATAAAATACTTAAGATTTTTATAATTTGTAATTATTTTAATTAAATAGATTAAATTTTTAAGTTCGAAGCGCTATTCTTTAAATGCGCAAACAATAGTTATAAGTTTTTTATTATAAATTTTATAATTATATTCGATTAAATTGTACTTTTTAGAGAAGTAAACAACTAAATAAAGAATTTTTTCTTTATTATATTAAAAAAGAATATCTTTAAATATATAATTCGAAATATTAATTTCTATTACAATTTTGTAATTTAAATTATAGTAGCAAAATACTATATCGAAAATAAAAACTTTCTTTAAAATAATAAATATTTTTTAATATTTTTTAAATTAGACAAAGAATTAATTCTTTCTAATTAGATAAATTAACAAAACAGCTATTTTATTATAGTTGTAGATAAATTTTTTATAGAAGTTTGCAAATTCTAGAAAGTTTTAAATATTTTTAATATTAATTACAATAAACTAATTAACAATAGTATCTATTTTTGCTAAATCTATTTTAACTTTTTTAATAGTAATTATTAATTCTAAATACAAAACTTAAGTAATATAGAATTTGTATTTAATTATATTTGTTTATAAGTTTGTTTTGCGCAATTTTCGAAAAATAAATTTAATATAAATTTTGTATTTTAGTTTATTATTACTATAGATTAGAATATTATCTAAATAAACAATACAAAATTTATTTAAAAACTCTCGAAAAATCTTGTTAATATATTTTTGAAACAAGACAAATCTATTATATAGATCGAAGAGTATAACAAAATATTTAAAAAGTTTAAAACAAATACAAAAAACAATAAAAGTTTTATTTTTTTTTCGAATATATAGTTAATTAAACGCTAAAATAATATTTAGTTTAATAAAAAATTTAACTTAACTAAAACAATTTAATATTTCGAAAATTAAAAATAAAAAATATCTATTTTTAATTATAATAGTATTTAGATCTTTATAGTTTATATAAAATTTAAATCTATTTTTGAATTTTTTAACAAAAAGAATAGAAACTATTGTTTAAAAATAATTAACTTAAATAAATTTTTTGCTAAAATTCAGCAACAAAGTTCTAGAATTTTATTACAATTTATATTATATAAAGTAGAGACTAAAAACTAAGTATCTTTTTTAAAATAAATAATATAATTGTAGAAACAATAAAAAAACAAAATATTTATCTCTTTCTTAAAAAAAATATTAAGAAACTCGAAATATTTAAAAAACAAAATTGTAATTAAATTGATATTCTTGTTTTGTTAATAATATTTTAGATTTTTTTAAATAGTAAAAACTATCAAATAAAGTTTTTTTTCTATTTGATAAAGTGCTAGACAATAATCTCGATTATAAATATTAATTTTAATATTTCTATAGAACAACAATAGTTTTAAAAAATTTAATAAATTAGAGATCTAAGCAAGATTTGATTTAGATTTAAACAAGTTCTCGACTAAATTTAGAAAAATATCTATATTTCAAAAAATAATACTAAAAATTTTAATATTTTTTGCGCAAATAATACAATTAAATTTACAAGTTTTTAACTTAATTATATTAAGTTATATAGAAGATTGTTTAGCTTGTTTTGTATATTATTTAATAAAAATTCTAAAAAACAAAAGACTTCGATACTTGATTTTCGAAAAAAAAAAAATTTAAATAGTTTAAAAAATACAATTAGAAGTTTCTTGCTTTAAACTAGACAAAACAAAACAAAACTTAAAATCGAAATAAATAAATTGTTTTTTATAAACAAAACTAAATTGCTTTTAAAAAATAAGACTAAATTGTTTTTTATAAATAGATTGTTTCTTAAAAGCAAAACTAAATTGCTCTTAAAAAGTAGAATTAAATTGCTTTTTGCAAACAAATTGTTTTTTATAAAAAACTAGAATACTAGATATTTTCTAACAAAACAAACTTAAATTAAACAAAAAGATTTAATTGTTAAAAATAATAGCAAAAATATTTTAATTTTAAAGCTTCTATATGTTTTGAAACTTTTTAGAAAACAAAAATTCTTTTTCTTCTTAAATAATATTATAAATTTTAATAGACAATTAACAACAATATTTAAGACAAAAAAAATATAGTAAAAGTATTATAATTAAAGTTTGTATTAATAGAATAACAATAAAGTTACAATAAATCTATAACAATAAAATACTAATTAAGTTTAATAATATAGAGAAATAGTCTCTTAATATAATTGTCGAGAGTTATAATAATTTCGACAATATAAATAATATTATTTGTTAAGATTACTTAACTATTAAAATCTTAAAATCTACAAAAGTAAATTAATTAATAAAAAAAAAATTATATTGTTGCGCAAAAAATTTATTAATAAAAATATAAACTAAAACTTTACTATTAATTAGAGTTATAGTAGAAATTTAAAATTAAATTTAATATAAAATAAAAAAAACTATTATATAATTATTTTTAAATATAGAATTAAACTTAAAGAGTTTTAAAACTATTTTAATCGAAAATCTTTTATAAAATTAAAAAAAAATTAAAAACAAAAAAATTAAAAAACAAAAAAATATATAAATTGATTTTTAAACGCAACTTTGCTTAAAAACTAAATTTTTTTTGCTAATAACAAAATATTTTTGTTAATACTAAAAATATTATTTAGATCGACAAAACAAAGAAAGAAAGATTTTTTATTAAAATATTTTTTTGCAATCTTATTCAAATATTGCAATTTGCAATAGTAATATAGTTTTTACTTATTGCAAATTTCTTTAATTTCTAAAATAATTAAGAATTTATCTTAAATAATAACAATAATAAAGTTTAAATTTATTAATTTGTCAAATATTACAAAAATTGTTAATACAAATAAAATAATTAAAATAAAATAAAATAAAAAAGATTTTAATAAATTGCTAATTAAAATAGAATTGTTTTTTAACTTAACAAAAACAACAACAATTGTAACAATATAAAATTAACAATATTTAAACTATTAAAGTTTCTTATTAATCTTAATAAAAGCTTAAATCTATTGTTAAAAAATAAATAGCTATTTGCTATTAAAAGTTTGTTAAAATATAATAGTAACTTAAATAAAATAATTGATATTGCGCTTTATACAATTAATTAGTAAAATATTTTCTATTTAAAAATGTTTTTTTTTCTAATAGAAAAGATTGTAATATTTGACAAAATTAAAAGAGTTTTGTTTTAAAATTTTGCAAAAATACAAGTGTACATTTTTTGATTCGAAAAAATTGCTATAGTAGTAATATAGATTTCGACGCTATTTGTTAAAGAAAACAATAATATAAAAACTATTAATTCGATATTAATTTATAAAATTATAGATTTTTTTATTTATAATAAATTGTAATTTTGTATAGATAATCTTAACTTAATTAATAGAATATTAATTATAATTTATATTTATATATTGTATAAGATTTTGTTTTTATATATTTAACTTATTTTTGTCTTTTTTATATTGTAATATATTGAAAAACTTCTCAAATTTAAAAATAATAGTAGACTGATCGCGTCGGGTCGAATTATCGAGTTCGGATCGAGTATTCGACCCGAATCGGGTTGGATCGGTTCCAAAAGTTGGAATCGAAAAGTCGGTTCGATTCCTAATATTGAAATCGAAAACCAATCCAAAAAATCGATTCGAATTGTCAAGACTACTATATTTAGTAATTTATTTTATTTTTAGTAATAATTAATTAATAATTTAATAGAAATAATTAATCTATTTAATTTAATTAATAAATATAGTAGATTATTTTTATATTATGCATTACTATTGTGTATTACCTAAAAA
>JAABUW010001671.1_pt1 | contig 36143 bp, 9 predicted proteins | sample 5560081 | NCBI WGS metagenome assembly JAABUW01 (sample SAMN10711882, study PRJNA513363) | rock metagenome | isolation source: Antarctica rocks | place: Antarctica: Victoria Land, Knobhead sud | reverse complement strand
ATTAAATACTTATATATTATTATATACAAAGAGAAGTTTAATATAAAACAACTAAAATATATTATATTAAATCGACTTATATAATATTATAATATATCTAAGAGATTAACAAGTAATAAAGACAAGCTCTTTATATTTAATTATTAAAAAACGTTTCTCTTAATATTAAATACAAGACTTTAAATATCTATTATCTATTACTTAATTATAAATAACTAGATAGAAAAAACAAACTAGAGTTTTAAATAATATTTAAGATATTATATTAACAATACTTATAGTAATTAGATATTATTTCTATTTATAATATAATTAATACTTAATACAAAGATTTCAAATATTATTAAAATAATTTTATTCTTTGTTAACTATAACAAGAAGTTAAATCTTTTTAAAAAAGAGTATATATATTTGTTTGCACAATTAGTTATTAAAAGAATAGCAATACTAAAAAAGATATATAATAATATCTTAAAAATACAAGAAAAATTAATTAAGTATTAAAATAAAAAACAAAAAACAATATCTTAATTAAAAGAAAGAAATAAAATATATTTTTTTACAAAAAATCTTAAGACAAAAAAGTTAAACAAGAAATTAAATTATATTAAAATTAAATTGTTTTTTATTAAGAAAACTAAAAAATTAATTAATTACAAACTTAATTTATTTAAAAATACTAAAATATTTCTAATATTCTATATATTATTATTAAAATTAATCGATTTAAATATATTTATATAAAAAATATTTTATTATAAATTACAAAAAAAAAATTAATTTAAGATTAAAAGAATTCTAGAACAACAAAATTAATAATATTTTATAAAATAAAAAAAATATTTTACAACAAAAAATATATAAAAATTAACTAGTAATTTCGACAATTACAATATTTTTATTTAGAAATTCTACTAATATTCGAAAAATTATCTAGCATAACAAAAGAAAATTAAATAATAAAAAATATTTTAATTAAAGTATTTGCAACAAAACAATTTAATAACTTTGTAATATTCGACTTCTTTATATTAGATAATAAATATTGTATTTTTTGTTTTGTTTTTATATTAATTTTTTTTAGTATCTTTTTATTATAAAGCAATTGCGTAATTATAGTTATTAATATAATTTTATTCTTTGTTATTTTAAAGAATAGATTTTCTCTAGTATAATTTAAAGAAGTTTACAATATATTTATATACAATTTATTTGCGCAAATATATTTCGAATACTTTAAATAAAATAATAAATCTTTTATAACAATATAAAGCTTACTAGTATAGCAACAATATTTATAGACAAAATTAACAAATATTTTGTAACAATTTATTTTAAAGATAAAACAAATATAATTTTAATAAAATAATATAATATATAAGTATTTGCTTTTTAAGATAAAAAGATTTAAAAAAAAGAAATAGTATTACAACTCTAGTTTGTTACAACTAATATATACTTTATAGAGTAATTTATAGTATATAATACAATTATTTGTATATTTAACAACTTAATAAACAAGTATTGCTTAATATACTAGTAAGCAAACTTAATATATTTAACAATAAATAAGACAAACAAAATTCTATAACTTAATATATTTAACAACAAGTATAACAAACAAAAAGAATTTTCTTTAGTATATAGATTTTTTAAAATACAACTCTTTTATAAATTGTATTTAACTTAAAATAAGTTTTTATTTATTGTTATTGCTATATCTAGTTGCAATTCTTGTTATTAAGTAATTGCTTATATTGCTTAAAGATGTCTACAAATCTCTTTACTACAACAACTCTCTCTAATATCTTCTAAGATTTCTTAGAAAATAGCAGCGTAACAATCTACTTTTCTTCTTCGAATCTCTCTATTCTCTACTCTTAATTGCAATGTCGCGCAATTTCTTTTTACTTTTTGTTCTTGTCTATACAATATATCTTGTTCGCTATTGTTTTTTCTTATAATTGCAAAATTGTTATTAAAGTTTATAGCTACTTTACTATATTCTGTTTGTTCTTTGCAATAGCAGCTATCTATTATGCAAATATAACGAAAAATTGTTAGATTATCTCTTAGCTTTTATATTTAACAACGCAAAGAACTCGCAAAGCAAAAACAAACTTCTTCAAAATTTGTTAACAACACAAAGAAGAGTCTAATATCTATAATAGTAAAAATCAAAAAATAAAATATTCTCGATCTTCTATATACTATAGCTGTCAATACTAATAAAGATACTAAATATTGTTACAAACTTAGAAAACGTTCAAATATCTTTTTGAAAAAAGCAAAGTTGTTAAATCTTAAAGTCTTCTTGCTATAAATTATAAATAATTATAAGAGAATAAGAGCAATCTTAAATCTAAAAAATTATTGATAAATTTTACGAATATATATTCTTGATAAAACTAATCGAGTCTTTAGTAAGAGTAACAAAAGAGATATTTGCAATATAAAAAATGTTTTGAAATTAGAAGAAACTTTAATTAATCGCTCAATCTTACGCAATATATTAAATATCTTAAGATTCAATTTTGTCTTTGTATACTTTTTATAAAAAAATCTGTTGCAAATTGCGACAATCTATATCTTTAACTTTATATCTATTGAATTATTAATAATTTAATATTTTCGAATAAACGTTAACGAATTTAGTATTTCGCAAAAATACTTATAGACGAATTTTTCGATTGTAGACTATATTCTCTCTTCGATATTAAAGTTAAACTTAATCTTTTTAATATTAATAATTTTAGTTTAAGTAATACTACAATTATTGAAGATTATAATATAAACAACAATTGTAAAAAGAACATTTTAATAATTGTCGATTTTAACTACAAAGTTAATAGCAAGTTTATTAGACTTTATAATTATAACAATAAAGACTATAATAATTCTAATATAACTTACAATAGCAATAGCAACAACAACTCTAATACAACTTATAATAACAATAATAACAACAACAATAACTTAAGTTTGCGCAAAAATATTAACAAGAATTGCAATACAAATAATAAATATATTGTAAGATTCGAAGAAACTTAATTATTTTTGTATTAATATTTTACTATCTATATAGTTTTTAGCTCTACTCTGAAAAATTTAATACAATCTTTACGAAAATTATATTGTTTTATACTAAAAACAAAGACAATTACTTTTGTATATAAATATATTCGAATTATCTAGATATTATATCTATAGCTAATATATATATATATATAAAAACGTTAATTATTAATAGAGAGAACAACTATTTGTTGTTTTGTTTTCTTAATTATCTTCTATCTCTTGCGCTTATTAATAAGACTTTCGAAACTAAATTAATTTATAATATCAAAAATATATTTTAAATAAAAATACTATTAGACAAGTAAAGTCTTATACTAAAATAGAAACGCGAGATTTTAGATATTTCTATATTGCGTAAACTTATGCGTAATTTTAAGAGATTTAAAATATTATCTATTAAATCTTTTTATATTAATATATTTGTTCGCAATTTAAAACAAACAAGACAAAAGACTAAACTTTAAGACAATTTCGATTAAAAGTATCTTAGATATAGTCTTCTAAATATTGTAAACAATATATCTTCTCTTTTGTATTTAAACTCGAATTTTTGTTTTATTAAAAAATACTAATCTCGAGAACTTAAATAAAGAAAACTTTTGTTAATATATAAGATTAGTTATTCGATTATAAATTAGACACAATTAAATACTATCTTAATCAAAATATTTAAATTAATATTAAAATCTACTTTTTAAGATACTTTTTTAATAAAATAATACAAAAAATAATTTAACTTGTTAATTTAACTGTTAATTCCAATACTTCGACAAAATTATTAAAGAAGCAAAAAGTAGAGTTTTGTAACTATCCAAAAATTATCTATCTTAGCAATAGAAATAAGACTTTTACTGCTTAGCTAAAATTGCAAGATTACAAATTTATTAATATAACAAAAGAAACTTTATTATACAATTAAAAGATAAAAGCGCAAGCTTAATTAAATTCTTTTAAAATCAAATTGCAATACTCTATAATCGAAAAGAATTAAAAGTAATATTTTCGAAAAATCGATACAATTATCTTTAATTTACAATTCTTTATCTTTTTGAATTAAAAGAACTTAATATCTAATAAATCTACAATATATTATAAATACAATATTTCTAAATAAGTTAAGATTGTGCGCTAAATATATTAGCTAGCAATTAATCTTATAAATAAGAAAATATTAACTTAAAGAATTAGAGATATTAAAGTTCTAACAATCTTATATTGTTAACAAAAAATCTAGCGTCGCAATCGATCAAAACAAAACGTTAAATAAGAAGAATCGAAAATATCTACAAATAATATAGAAAAGAATATTGTAAATCTATTTTCTATAGAGTGCAAGTTAAAGCAATATATTTTTTATCTAGATAACAATTGCAAGCTTTATAAGAAGCAAACTTTTAAATATAATAAAGTAAACAAGATACTAAATAAGATTAAGAAGCATTTAAAGACTTTTATATTAAATAATAAAATCTTATATTTGTATTCGCAATACAAGATAGCTAAATTGATTTTGTCAAATATTATAACTTTTAAGAATTATATTGCGAAAGTATATAAAATAGTATTGCGTAAATAGATTCTACTTGCTCTTTCTATATTCTATTTATTGTATTTGATCTTATTAATTTTGTATATATTATCTGTATATTAATAATTCAATAATTAATAAACTATACTTAATAGAGTAGAACAATAGAACAACAATACTAAAGAAAGAGAAAACTGCAATAAGTTGTCTTTAATTTGCTCAACTTATAAGCTTCTAGACACTTTTATACTAACAATATATAAGACTAAAGTATAAACAAACTTGGGAAATTATCGATCAAAATTATTATTGTATTCTATAAATAATAGAAAATATATATATAACAACAAATTATAGTAGTCTATATTTTATGTTTTGTAGATCTAAGAGTAAACTTAGAATTAATCTGTTCTCGCAATTCTTATAAGAATATCAATCTTCTATTTGTAACAAAAAATAATAGAGTTTTTTTTTTGATATTAAGTATATTTTTTATCTTAGTATTTTCTAGCAATCAAAAATTAAATACAAGCAATTTAATCAATAATAAAGCAATAGAAATAGAACAATTATTAATATATTAGAAGAAATATATTAGTTCAAATTTAAGAAAAGAGAGTTATAAATCGATTGTCTCTTAAGATACAAATATAAAGTATTTTGAGAATTGCTTTTAAATGCTAAATATTTAGAACATTAAGTTAGAAGTAAGAATAAATCAATAAACTATTTTACTTTGTCGCAAAAGAGTTCTTAATCTATTAAGTAATATTTATAATATAATTAGAGCTGTTTCAAGCAGTACAAATATAATAAAATAGACAATTAATCTTCTATCGTCTAAATATAAACAATTAAATCGGATTTTAATTATAGTTGTTCTACTTGTTCTTATCTTTAGAACTGCACTACTTTCGAATAATTAAGTTATTTTCTCTCTTGTTAAAAAAAAATTGCGTAAATACAATTCTATTCTTATCTTTATTTTAATTTGTATCTTAATACTTGTTTATTATCTTATTTGTTGCGTTTAGAAGTAAATTATCTTCTAATATCTTAATAGCAATTACAATATCTTAAGAATTCTATTTTAACATAATTTAATAAGAAAAATAAGAAAAGAGATCTAGAGTTAAAGAGTAATACAAAGTAAAAAAAGTAAAGTATTTAAAGTATCTATTATATTGTTGTATTCTAGCGCAACTATCTCTTTGTAATTATTTAATGTTGTTAAGAGCAAAGAATCGAGATAGAACTCTTGTTTTCTGCCAATAGTTGCAATATTAAGCAAGAGTCGACTCTTTTAATTATCGATTGCAACTTAAATCTGCAAACGCGTAATTAACTTAATAATAAGATTTACAAAGTTGCAAATTATATTGCTAAGACGCTTAGAAAGTAGACTTTTGATAGATATTGCTAAAATCTAGATTGTGTCAATATTAGTTAACAATAAAGAGAATAATCTATATCTAATAACTAACAAATAAAATAATAAGAACAACAAGAGTAAATAAGAAGATTATTCTAATTAACAAAAAATAGATATAATATATAGACTTGAATTTTATTTATAGAAATATAGATAATTGCAAGAATAAAGTAAGTAGAAGTTGCGAGTTTGTAAAAATAATATAGCTTGTTCTTACTATATTCTTATATAGATTTATCGACTAGAATACAATTTATAGAATTCAATTGTACCTATTATTTGATTATAGCTCTAGTAGCTTTATTTATTAGTCGTATAACTTTATTTGTAATTTAGAGATTTTGTCTATAACTACTTTTAAGAATAAGGTTAAAAAAAACAGAAGCATCCTGAAGTAAAGCGAAGAACTTCAAAAACAACAACTAAGAGAGACTCTTTTAGTAGTATTCGCTTTCTTATGTATAGATAATAAGTAATATATTTATCTTTCTTAATTTCTTAAACCTCTTTCTATATCTTATCTGCTTTCAGTAGTTGCTTATACTAGCTACTTGCTCTTAAAATCAGGATTATTGTTTATCCTATAACTATAGAGAACGTTTTGCAATAGAGATATATAGAGTAAGAAGAGTCGAGTTGAGACAATTAAAGATAACAGAAACAAAGCAAGAAAGAGCATAGATCTAGAAGTCAGCAACAGGAGAGTTCTGCAGAACAGAGGAACTAGTATCGGGAATAAGAGAGATTAAGAGATTAATACTTAACTGTCTGCTATACTATTTAGTATAGCAATTGCTTATTGCACTTTCCTCTTTTCTTCTCTTCTTATTGCATTCGACTCTTTTGATTATTGTATATATTATTGTCTTTGTAGTTGTTTCTTCTATATTATTGTTTTGTAGTTGTTTTCTTCTATTATTGTCTTGCAATTAGTTTCTTTATCTCTTGCTTTATTCTTTTAATTGTCGCATTTTATCAATATAGTATTTTGTAAAAACAATACTATTAATGCAATTATCTCTAAGAGAATGTCTAATATTTGTTGTATATCTTGTATTAGAAAGTCTATCTTTAAGATACAATTAAATACTTGTTTCGAGTCAAAATTCGATACTTTATTGCGACAAATATTTAGAAATACTTCTTGTTATTGTTAATTATTGTTTTTTTCTTTATAATCTTTTTATTTTTTACAATTTTTTTGTTCTTTATTATTATTATTGTCTAGAAATCTAGAAAAACAATTCGAGAACAATATATAAAATATTACTCTAAATAATAAGATTGTTGCTTTTTATCTTAAAACTAAAGTAATAGCAAAAGAAATTATTGTACAAAAACAAATAGTAATAACAAAAGAGTTTTTTGCTATTTAGAAACTTTAATTGTACAATATAATAATAAATAATATATATATATCTACTTCTATAGCTTCTATTAATTTAAAAATATTAATAGATATTTTTACAATAAACTTCTTGTTTAAATTTAATAGTTTTGTTGCTATATTTTCTAGTATTTTGTGTTGTTATTTAAATAATATCTTTTATAGCAAACTAAATATTAAAAATATTATAAGATTTATTATTAATCTTTTCTTTGTTATTACAACAAATACAATCGATTTTTTTAATATAAGAAGTTTTTTGAATTTGTTTTGTACTTTCGATATTTATATCTTTATTGCTTTTAATTTTGTTTTGTATTTAATAATAAAATAGAAATTTTATTAAAATATTATTTTCTATTATTAATATATAATAAATATAGCAAGCTACAAGATTTTTATCTCTATTAGATTGTATTATTAGAAGTTTGTTACTTATACTATTTAAATAAATTAAAATAATTCTCTATACTAAATATTGTTTTATTTTAAGATAAAGTAAAAATTTACAAATATTTTTAAAAAGTAGTTTAAATCTTTATTGTTGTTAGTATTTTTGTACAAGCTATATTTTTCTATTAGTTTTGCAAAAAATACTTTAATATTTATATTTAATAGATTATTTATTATTATAAACAATATTTGTTATTAATAAATTAAATATAACAAATGCAACAATAGTAACAACTACAAATATAAGTATATATATATATTTTGCTAGAAAACTTACAATTCTAATTGTTGTTTTAATAAGATATAATATTTAATAATTTTATTGTCTTCTTTATTTTTTAACATATTTAGTTTATTAATTTTTGTATCGAAGAGTTTTCTATATAATTTAATATTGTTAGACAAGTTTAATTTGTTATTAAGTAAATCTCTATTAGTAGAAAGATAATACAAATATCTAGAAATATATTTTAATAGATATTTTGTTTCTACTCTCTTAGATATAATTACGCAAGATACTAAAATTAAATATATTAACTTGTATATTTTTTGCATAAATACAAATTATATCTTTGCAAACAAAGCTTCTAATATATTTATTGTCGACGTTAATAAATAGTTGTAAATAGATTATTTAACTATATTATCTACTTTATTATCTAATTTATATATATACTTATTATTAGATCTTATATCGAAACACAACAATAATTAAAAACGCATTTATAATTTTTTCTCTTCTAAAAATATCTTTATTAATAATAATATATTTTGCAATTAAGAAGCTTTTAAATATATTACAATTAACAATATTATTATAACTTTTATTGTACAAGAACAAAAAACAATACTTTTTAAAGAGAATTTTGCTAATATTTTTAGATATATAACAATAATAATATTTGATCAATAACTATTAGATTTTTAGTAAAATCTTATTTTCTATATAGAAAATTTTCTACTCTTTAAACTACAAATTATCTCTTTTTTTTTCGATTTATTTGCAAAGATCTTATATTAAATATTAATATATCTTTTTAAATAATATATTCTTTTATACTATTTAGACAATTTCTTTGTTATTCTACTACTTTTTATTAATATCTCTCTTTATTAAAAAGAGTAAGATATACTTTGCGATCTTCTAGAACTTCGAAACAATAAAAAGAAAAAATAGTTAAATTAATAAGTAAAGTTTCTAAATATTAAAATAAATAGTAAAACAATAAAGATATATTTATTTTTTACTAAATTATAATAAGTTTGTAATCTTATTATTGCAACAATAAAGACAAAGACTCTTTTATATTAAAGTCTAAAAATCTTAATAAATTTTTTATTCTTTTGTATTAAAATAATAGTATCGAAATATATCTTTCTAAATATCTTATATATTTCTTTAACAAGAGATATACAATATTATAGCATTATTGCTTTAATAATAAGAGATATAATCTAATAGTATTATTTTCTGTTGCATTAAAACAATATTAAAATTCTATAATACTTAATCTCTTAATTAATCTCTTATATATAGACAAATATATTTAGTTCTTAAAATATAGACAATTACTAAATATTTTATAAAGATAGCATATTTATTAATATTTTTATCGAACGCTATTTTACTTGTATTAAGAGCAAAGCTTTTTATATTAATATATATAAGATACAAGCAATTCTCTATATTTTTTGTTTTTAATTGTCTCGATTTTGCAATAACAAAATTATTATCTATAGTAATAATATTGTTGTTGTTGTTAATCTTAATAAAGAATTTATTTGCAATAATTCTATAAGTTTGTTGCAAGATATTGTTATACTTCTTGTTTTTAACAATATATTAATAGAGTTAATTTAAATTAACTCTAAATTAAATAATTTTGTTAATTTGCTTTTACGCGATAAATACAAGACTATTGTTAACAAATATTTATAGTTAATATATTTTGTCGATTAGATTCTCGCGATTCTTTTAACTTCTAATATGCGAAGATATTTTTAAATCGAAATATAATTCTCTTTCTATAGTAGAAACTTGCTATTATTATTAGAGATCTTTATTCTATTGTTTTTAAGAGTTATATACAATATTGTTGTCTTTATTTTGATTGCAATATTTTGTTTGTTACTATTTAAAGTCTTGCTAATTAAATTGCTTGTTTAAGATTTGATTGTATTAAAATAAAGACTATTAAAAACTATATTTGCAATCTTTGTTTTACTTATATCGATAGAGACTATTTTGATTATATAATCTTTAGTAGTTTGTTTTTTCTTTGCGTTATACACGATATTAAGTATTGTTAAGACAACAACGTTTCTCGTAAACGCAAGACTATTATATAGAATATCTTACTAAACGTTTTGTCTATATTTGATATAACTATATATTTAGACGCTACTTTTTATGCTATTTTTTGCTTTGTCTTTGCAGATTTTCTGCGAACAAGCGAATTTATATAAAATACGCACAATTTAAACAATATAAACTTTGTTAATTGATTTATTACTAGATTAGTTATTAGACTTTTAGCAAATAGATTCGAACTCGATATTTCTATCTCTAAAATAGATTTTTTTCGCAAGAGCATTACTCTTAAGATTGCTATTATTGACAATACTAATTGTGCAATTGTCTTATTAAGAAGAATACTTCTTATAGTATTTAATTGTTCTAATAATTCTTTATTTAATATTGGCGAAAGTATCTTTAATAGAAAAAGAATTATCGACGTTCTTTGTTAAAGACTTTGCTTACTAGATTACAATAATTACTATGTTAGTTATTTCTTTCGTTGCAGTGCAATTACAAAAGTACGCAATTCTGGTGTACTAGAAACGATAATAATGTTTTTAGGTCAATAGAAGTTTAATACCTATCTTCGTTATATCGAAATTAATCTCGATTTGGTTTTGCAGACTTTGCGTCGTTACTAGAGTCGCTAGTTCTTATCGCTCTTGTTCTAGCAACGTTGTCTTAAGACTTGAAGAAAGTTAGCTGGCTTCGAAGCAATCCTAATAACCCTGCCAGTAGTCTTATATCACCGACGGCCTCTTCCGCACGCTTTTAGAGCGGCGGTGAGATGCTTTTCGAGATGGCCGGTGCCCAAACACCTTATATATAGAAATGGCATCTTTGCCGCATCTTTTCTGGCCCTTTGCCAGATCTTTTCTGCCTGTTTCGAGTCCCGAAAGCAGTAGCCATGCAGTTTGGTAGTCAAGCGGTGAAAAGAAGCCGATCGTCTCGCCTTTCCCAAGTTATGGCTATAATAATAATAAGTGGCCGCGCCTTTGTCTCTCCTAAAAGAGGAGGCAGGGTGCGGGGATATGGGAGCGATTGGATCTCATAATTTACACGACTAGTGTAATGATGGTTATTAAGACCAGAGATTATTATCAAGAGCCCAGGGGGTTGGCCCGCCCTGCGCGCGTGGATTACCATGTAAATAATAAATGCCGGAAAGGGAAGTTGTCTATGAACATAAGTGTACGGAGTAGACTGAAATGTAATCAACTTGTCAATTTCAATCAACGGCGCCTGCTACGGAGGCTCCTGGGCGTCCATTTAGAATCGCGCGCCCTGCTGGTGCGCTTTCTGGCTACGCGGCGAATTACAGGTCCTTCCTGCAGCGGAATGGACATTGCATTAGCCCGCTCGGCTAGTAAGGTACTGCCCCTACTGATTTGAACCTAATACATCAGCGAAGCTCGATGCCTTAATCAGCTTCCAAACCGGGCAAATACTGACGTTCGATTATATAAGCTCGCTTATTTAAGCATTCAGGCCATTCGAGCCACCAATCAAGCCCTCATACTCTATTACTTCTCATTGCCACCAACCTCACTGCCGTACCCATTATTCTCTAGGTCAGTAGCCGAGCTTGCCGATGATCTCTTTGATATGGAACATGTTAGAGATCAGCATTGAGCGAGTCATAGGGGTATCATTCAATACGTGGATAAACGCTACAGACTGTGTTTCCTTTATGGATTGCTCAATAAAGCTTAGTCTTATATGATACCCTTGCGCAACCCCCTGATAGATGTACCGATAAGCTTACCATATCAGGCTACCGCTGGCTTGGGCGCTAATGCAATGTCTACTCCGCTGCAGGAAGGACCTGTACGCAGTACCTATCTTACATACAACAATTGCCCTGGAGAAGCCCAGGCGGCTCTATGTAAGTGCCGATATTACGGTGATAACCCTCATGCCCGTATATAGCGAGCGCCTCCGAAGATCCGCCTAAGCAACCTTCATGTTTTCTTGTGAAATACTTGGATTTTGTTGTGTCTGATATCCGAGCCATTCCTTACACCAACCCAGTCTCGACGCAAATCACAACCACAAAAGACGCAAGAGTAAAGCATCGCAGAAGCGCTTGCATCACATCGAAGTGGTCTTTGTTCCAGCAAGCGTCTTCCCGTCGTTCTCTACGGGTTGGTAGACCATCATGATTTTCGAACCGCCGACTTTCCTTCCTACTTTGCCATCTGTCCCGCTCCAAGAGCCGGTCTGGGATTTTTGTCTGGCAAAAAGTCTTTCCAGGACCATCGGATCCGACTCAGCAGACAAGCGAGCCCCCTTCGTAGAGGCAACGATTGATCGGGCATGGACCCCGGACGAAATCAGTGCTCGCGTCGCTCAAGTAGCGGCCGCCTTGTGCTCGTCGTGGCAGCTTGTTCCCGGGCAAAAGTGGCATAAAATAGTCGCCATCTTGGCTTCCAACAGCGTAGGTTTCCTCGACAGCTCATCCCCGGGACGGCAATCTGAGCGGTCTTTAGGTCGACATGCTGATTCTTTCATGGGCTATCCACCGCATTGGCGGTGCCTGCCTCATGATGCAAACTACGAGCTCGGCCGAGGAAATCGCAGGCCACTTCGATCGTGTGCCGCCGTTCGCCATGTTTGCGTCTCAGGATCTACTCCCTCTAGCCCAAGAAGCTGTTCAACGGAGCTCCCTATCGGAACTGCCACTCTACAGGCTTTCCGTGCCAGGAGGAGCGGCCGAGTCAGACCAGCACCTATCCAGAATCACTACTCTTAATGACTTGATCGCAGCCGCTAAGGGTCTACCTCCGATGCAGAAGGGTTCTTTGTCTGGCAACGAAGCGACTCGACGTGTGGCGTACTACTGTACCACGAGCGGCACATCTGGTTTCCAGGTAAAACCACACGACTCCCCACATGTCTTGTGATACTGATCAGATATTTCTCTTGTGGCTTGGTAGCGCATCGTGGCCATCACACACGCAAACCTCATCGCCAGCATCCTGCAGGCTTCAGAGTTTCTAGAGACCACCAGAGAGGCAGGCTCCGAGGTAGCTCTAGGGTTCCTGCCGTTCAACCACATCTATGGTCTTTGGACAGCTCATGTGCTGATGTATCTTGGCGACAGCGTCATTATCCATCGTGGCTTTAACTTCATGGAAATCATGGCCTCTATCGTCAAATACCGTATCAATACACTTTATCTGGTTAGTGTGTTCAACAAGAATCTTCTCCGGTTCCTAGTCCGGCTCCCAGGGATATCCGGAATGCAAGCTGATGGGTGCAGGTGCCGCCTATTATCAACGCTCTGTCGCGGAATGGATCTACGTTGGCTCAATTCGACTTAAGCTCCGTTCGCTCGATCGTGTCGGGTGGCGGACCTCTTAGCAAAGAAGCCTTTGCCAGGATGCAAGCCGTGTTGCCCCATGTGCGAATTCTCAGCGGTTGGGGTACGAGTCTCCTGAGAGCGTAGTTTGAGCAAAGATTCTGATACTCAGTCAGGTCTAACCGAAACCTGCGGTGTCGGGTCCCTGTCATGTTTCAGCGACATCTTCCCCGGTTCGAGTGGAATCTTGCTTCCGGGCGTCCGCATCCGATTGAGAGGCGATAACGGCCGTGAGATTGAGACTCTCGAGGAAATAGGCGAGATCGAGATTGCCTCTCCCAGCCTTGTGCGCGGGTACATTGACTCTGCCAGCGATGCGCTTCTCCCGCCTACAGAAAATGCGGACTTCTGGTGGCCAACAGGCGACGTCGGCCTCTTCCGCGCGGCGCCTAGCGGCGAGAACCATCTGTTCATTGTAGATCGTATCCGCGACATGATCAAGGTCAAGGTGAGTGGGCATACCAAGACGAGGTGTGAATCCGCGCACCCTGGCCAACCTTTTACTTTGTAGGGCAATCAAGTCGCCCCTGGCCAAATTGAGGCGCACCTGATCCAACATGCCGCTATCGCCGAGACCGCCGTCATCGGTATCCCTGACGAAGTAGCTGGGGAGCGAGCTCTGGCCTTCGTGGTCCGGGAGCCGTCGTATGCACCCGATACGAGCGAGGCCGATCTTCGAAAGGCAGTCCGGGATTACAACGACTTGCAACTGCCTGAGGTTTGCCGTCTGCAGGACCGAATCGTCTTCATTGATCAGATACCGAAAAGTGCGAGCGGCAAAATACTTAAGCGAGAACTGAGGAAGCAGGTGTCTTCGCGTGGCTTCCCCAGTCCCCTTCCCTCAACTTTGACGGATCAGTGAGAGCTTCTACGGGAACGTAGGTATACAGGTTACAGTTACAAAACCCCAAAGTACAGCTTTACCTCGAAAGATAAGTTGATCTATGTTCAAGCATGACCCATGGTACTTTGTGTCAAGTATTTCTCTTGCAGCCATTGGTACCTTCGCCTCCACCACCATTGCTCACATCATCACCAATAATCATTCAGCTCCCGTACGTCCAATTTGATGGTCAAAATACCTCGTAGATCGAAAAGCTTACAGCTCATTCTCGCGCAGCAACGGTAATAACCCTCCATGCCACCAGCATTCCCTCCTCCAAAGACAGTTGATAGACTTTTCTATGGGATGCCAGAACAAGAGGGCAAGCTTGCGCGACCGCTGGATCACGCTCTGCCTAGCCCATGGGGTGATTTATAGTCAACGTTTCCTTTCCATCCAGCTTTCCAGCTCCCTTGTCTAGCGTCATCGCGTCATCCTGAGGCCTTGACTCTCTGGGCAATTATCCACACATGGAGGGGCAAAATATGCTTCAACCCTTCACAGAGGCGGCTCAGGAAACCGGAAGAACTGCAAAACCTAAATAACCGGTATATCCATCTCGCAGCTACAGCTAAATGCCGTGTTCGCCGCCGGGCGAATTAGCCTCGCTATTTGTCTAAACCGCATCAACCAGCGCGAGGCAGCGCGATGCGGTTGTGATCTAGGGAACCAGACGGTCAATCACATCTTGCTCGGGTGCCCGTTGCTCCAGGACGAGCGTGACTGGATAGGAAACGCTCTGTCCGATCGCGGAGTCGCGTTTCAACACTACGAGCTCTTGACGCGGCCAGAGGGTGGCACAATCATAGCCGAATCTATAGTCATTCCGAATCAAGTTTATGTGACCAGCGCTCTCGACCTATTTTAGTTAAGTATAGTATGCAATTCTCTGCTGGATCTGCTCCATTGATAGTTCCCCCCAGCACGTCATCATCTCTCACAACCACATATGTATACGACTATTATTACCTGGTAATATTGATATTGGACATCAGTGTTTCTATTCCTCCAGTAATCTACTGCTTGATTCGACGCCCTGTTGCCTTACAGGGTTTCTTCAGCCCCCTGTATAACCTTCTTCCACTTCGGTCTCAATTTATCTAATGCCTCTAAATCACTCCGTTTTTGCTCTGGGCGTTTGATTCGCATAACCTGAGAAGACGAGATGATGACTGTTGATGAATTCCATCCATCCGAATTTCGAGACTTTTAACTTGTTCAGCCTTTTTTGGAGTTGAAATCAGTGTTGGATAATCAAAAGTTGGTGACAATGGTGTATCAAATCGACAGAGCCACTTCCACCATGTCAACACATCATCCAGAACCAGCGCAGGACTAATAGGCCATAGGCCCGTTAAATAGAACCAAGTCGAATTCTTGAATACTTGGATGATTCTTAAATATTCGAAGGTTTCAGTACGGTCATAGCGAGAAATTCATCTTTGTGAATTTTTCACAAGCAGTGATTGTCGCATCTTCTATTACTTGGCTATGATAGTGTTGATATTGTGCAGCCTCTAGCAGCAGCGACGGCATTGCTTAGAATGAGCACCTGCTTAGCGTGGCATGATGCCTACGTAGTAATTACTGCCTGTTGGGCAGTCCGGTGATCAAAGTATTCAATGGTAGTGAGGTAGCATTATCATAATGTCAGGGTTACCGTCGTCGTCGTCGTGGGAGTTGGTCGGCCTAGCTACAGTAGTAAGCAGTTATTCAAGTTCCTGTAAAAGTAAATACAAGGGGAAGGCGGGTTCTCTTTTCAGTCGTCAGCCGCAGATGCCGGATAATTCTATTGCTTAAAGCTCGCCTACAGATTTCCAGACGCCCTCAAGATTGCTGGAGTTCGCCCGCAGTGTCAGACAAGTCCGGGATCATAGATGTCACCTGTTCCCATCTTCCATACGTAGGCGTTCACACCTGGTTGAAACCTTCACAACACATTCCCTAGCTCTTCGATGACTGCATATCACAAAGACGACCAGTAGAGAAAAAGAGAGGCCAGGTCACGTCGTTAAGCTCGAGTCAATTCAGGTCATTTGTTTATATAAAAGCATTCATTATTCAAGTCCCCAAAACCTATCTGTACTGATGTTCGTATTCTTGCATACTCGACTTCAACGCTTTCTGCAAGCCCTCATCGTCCTCATCGTCCTCATACTCTGTCGCTGTTTCACATATCTTACCTTTGTTTTGGTGTTGCACTTCCAACAGACTCTGCTTCTTGATGTACTCTATTACAACCTCTTCTTCCGTCTTCTCTTGTGGCGTTTTCTCGTCACGCAGATCCCGATCTGTCTGGTGAACGTGCTGTTGGGGCTGGAGTCCAGACACGAGTTCCATATCGTCATCATCTGCTGCGTCTCCGCTCGACGTGGCTTCAGCCGCTTCCCACGATCTTCCGGGCCACGTGTTGGCAGCATGCAGAGGTGACTCTGAACCACCCATGTCGCGCGTGGTGCTGGTGAGATCTTGGGTCCAAGCATCTGCACTGCTGTCCAAATTCATCCTTTGCTGTACTTCCTGGGCTTCTCGCGTTATCTCCTGAGGGATCTCCTTTTTCTTCAGATCCTTCTGGATCAGCTTCCACCGAGTGATAACGTCTTGCTTTTCTGCTTCGGAGCCCTGCAGCCACTCCTCATATCCTTGAGCTGCCCTAGACGCAATGATATAGCTCTGCACATCACTGCCGAACAACTTCTGCACCTCTTTGCTGACCCCCTGCATCGTATGGCCCAGGATACCGAAAAGGGCTGCGCCCGGCTTGGCGATGAATCCCCCGATTCCTTTGCCAGTTCCTTTGACAAAGCCGCTGGCACCCCCTTTTTGGGCGCCTTTCCAGGGCTGAGTGACCAGGCCAGTGACGCCATCGTACCAGCCATAGCCAAACTCTCTTCCTACTGCCTTGACCCCCGACTTGAAATCGCTAACCCTTTCCTGAGGGCGTACTGTGTCGTCTCCCCAAAGCCTAGGCATGTTGTGAAAGCCTCTCGCGAAATTCACTGAAATATCCACAGGTCCTTGCACAACCGCCTTGACGAAACGCCCGGCGCCTTTGCTCACATGCACGCCAGTCGGACGGAGCATGTCGGGTTGATTACCGGCGTCAGATCCATTCCGACTGCGGGATGGACCTCGGCCAGGATCATCTTGTCTGGGATCCGACTGGCCTTGTGTGGGCACGTTCGAAGTTAGAGTTGACCGACCGGAGAGGTTGGAAGGGTTCCGAGCAAGAGTGGGAGAGTCCTCTCCGACGAAGCTCTGCCTGCCCCGTCTAGATGAAATCGACGAAGTCGATCTTTCCCCCACATGCGAGACCTCACTCCTGCTCGCGGTCGTCGATGCCGATGCCTGGGACTGCTGTCGGCTCCGCCCAGCCGGCATCTGTAAAGCTCTCCATGTCTCCGAAGGAACATCAGCTAGCCCCATCGTCATGCCGCCGAAAGCCCTCACAAATGCTGTAAAACCTCCGGAGATCGGATCCCAGGGACCCTCGTCGGTGTAATGTTCTTGCGGTCTGAAGAGCTTCAAGTCATCGAAATCCAACAGCCCTGCGTTCGTCAAAGTACAGGCAGCAAAAGCACTCAACCTGACCATGGTGCGCCTGACGCGCCACGCAGCGGGTCGGGATGGTGCGAGAGTGCAGCGGAGCCGGTCAGGGTTGAGGAACTGATGGAATGAGCGGGCACCCGTGTCACTGCCTCGCTCTGCCGCGATCTTGCTTGCGAGCTCTCTGGCGCGCTCCAGGCATCGGGGGGTCAGACAGAAGTTGATGGCCTCGGCTAGTTTGTCTGCCGTGAGTTGTTTGTGGGGGATCGGACTGGGGCCTGCGCCTGCTCGCGCGATCATGGCGCCCCAGAAAGGCTGGTCTCCAAAGAAGGGGACGACCACAGTCGGCCGGCCTGCGGCGATGCCTGCCGCCGTGGTTCCCGCGCCACCATGGTGCACGACGCACGAGACATGCTTGAAGAGCCAGTCGTGCGGCACGTTATCTAGCATGAAGACGCCATCGGGGATACGAAGCTCATCTGCGCCCATACCTCCCCAGCCTTTTGAAAGGAGCACACGTTGGCCAGTCTTCCTCACGGCGGCGAAAATGAGTTCCGTCAGCGTGTCAGGGTCGTCCAAAACGATGCTCCCGAATCCTATGTAGACGGGGGGTAGACCGGCGTTGAGGAATGCTTGTAAGTCACGGGCAGGTGTGTAATCAGAGGCCATATTAAGAAAGTAGAATCCAGCGATGGATATGTGGGAGCCCCAGTCGTTCGGTTTGGGCAACAGGGCCGGAGACCAGCAGTAGGTGTGGGGGATTCTAAGACGCTGAAGCATCCCGGGGGCCCAGATGGTACTTACGGGATCAAGACCGAGACACTTTAGACGAAATCGATTGATGATATCCCCGAGGCCCTGCCATGAGAGTAGTTCCATCAGGGCATAGCTGATGTAATTGGTGAGTTGAGGGTCGGCATTCGAGGCTTGAATGTTGGCCAGGGGATGAGGAAAGGCCTGGGTAGGGGAATATGGCATAGTAAACATGATATGGAGCGGGATGCCGAGCTTCTCTGCGCAATGGATGTGGGCAAAACTCGGGGGGTTGGCGATGATACAATCGGCAACAAAGTGTTTTGCTTCAAGCCTAGAGCCAGAGTCGCTTCCCGAGGACTCGGAACGGTCATCATCAGTTCCATCATCGGCTCTGTAACAGGACCGCCAGCAGCCCTGAATATATTCGGCAACATGTTTTCTTTGCTGGCCGACATCTCCGCTCATCACGCTACGAAAGCGCGGCCTCAAGCCGGGATTCTTGACCATGAAGACCATCAACCGGGTAGGGTCGCCGCCAATGCTGAAGAATTCCAGGCCATGCTGCTGAACAAAGTCCTTGAAGGTGGAGTGAGTCGCCAGACGTACACGATGGCCGTAGACGTCTTTCAAGACCTTTCCCAAGGCAACGAAGGGTTGTACATCTCCGCGAGATCCCACGACCTGGATGACTATGTTCAAGGGCGGAGGTGGACGAACTGACGGGTCGCCTCCCAGGGAAGGAGGAATGTATGGGGGAGGGAGCGGGCGACTGTCTTCGACATCCTGGACGTGTTGATGTAGAGCGGGAGCAATAATCTGGGACAGTTGGCGATTGAAGTGATTGATGCGGATGGCGACACGGCCATCGTCGGTGAGCTGGGCACTGGTGCCCGTACCATTCCTTTCATCGTGGATCTCGCCATAATAATCGCCGTAAGCAGGAGGGGGCACGCAGTCCTCGGCCAGCTCTTGATCGTCGAGGCCGATTTGTTGCAGGAGGGCGTTGTGTGTGGAGGGTGTGGATTGTTCCGTTGCGGTCTCCGGAACGCGTCGGCCCTTTGAGGGAGGTTGCGCTACCATGATGTGACTGAGACCAGGCAGGCTGGCTCTGCACCTCCTCCTCACCTCACCTATTTATCACAGCTTCAGTTCTGTCCAAAGATGAATGAGCAATGAATTAACGTACTAATTAGTAAGATGACGCGGCAACTGCACGTCAATGCTAAGCTTGCGTGAAACGAACAGTGCGGTATGGGAAAAGAATGGAGCGATATCCTGATGGCGAGCGAAGACGGGGCTGGGATTGACTGAGATTGACATCGGGATTGGAGGACATCTCGTCTGTACTTGGTCAAAGCCGAATGGAGGCCTAAGAGGTGAATAAAAGAGGGTCAAGGCAGCAACAGCTTTGAATGCGGGAGGCAGTGCAGCAGTAAGGGCCGCGTCATCTTGAAACATTGAATGTTACCTTTTTCATATATGACCGTAAATAACTTCCTTTTTCTTTAGTGATAATTATGCTTGTGAAGGGGTGTGTGTGTCCACTTTGGCTTGTGTTGGCTCGTGAAGCCAATTGGGACTATTTCCCCGCTTTGCAGACATAACAAAAGTGCTGCCTTGATGTTATGGCAATTGTTTCGAAACTGCAGTGTATTACTCCAAGCAGGGATATTTTCTGACCTAATGGCCTAATTATGTCAGAGCCTCGGAAACCTCAGAGGAAAGATACATAAGGTTACAGGCAGCAAGTGATTACTCCCATATGATTGGTAAACTAAAGCTAAAGGAAGAAGGATTAATCTGACAGCTATTCAGCCCCTTTCTGCCTATCTTCCCTTGCCCTGATTGGCCTGTCACATTGTAGAAAATCCTGTGGAAGTGGTAGGATTTCAACCCACACCTTTCACTAAGCTTTTTCCTGCACTGTCATGGTATAGAGCGGAGGGTCAGAGTCGACGGGCGCGCGAGCGCCGCATATAGCTATTCGGGCGCGCGACCGGCCTGCTCCAGAAGATCTACGCCAACGATCGAGAACCAAATTCCGTCGAATCTGCGCAATAGAAACTCTTCTTGCTATTATCGCAATAATCTTTTGTTCTTACATAGTTATTATAATATTGTCGAATTTGCATACAACGTTGCGTATTTAACTATTGTTTTAATATTTGTTTTCTTTTTGCATTTGCTCTTTTCTATTGCTACTATTCTATATTATAGACACTACTATTTAAATAATTAACACTATTGTCTTTATCTATTAATTAATTCTCTTTTCTTTTTTTTTTTTTTTAAATTGAATTGTATCTTATTAATATAAGAGAAATTCTTGTGCAATCTTTTATATTGTTTTTTATATTTAAATTTCGAATATCTTAGTATTTTAATAGTAAAATTCGATAATATTGCAATTTAAGACAAAAGTATTAATTGCAAATCGAAATCGAATTATATACTATTAAAATAACTAAATTATTAAGCTTTTTAACAATAATATTAATTTATATATATATTAATTAATAAAATTTGTCTATTTAATTTGCAATTCTTTTGTTCTATTTAAAAAACAAATTAAACAATTGCTTTATATTATCTTAATTGCAATCTTAAAATTTAAGAAATACAACTTCTTTATTAGCAATACTAACTTTATTGCAATTCTTCTAATTTAAAATATTTATTCGATTTTGTTAATTTTTAAACTTAATATATTTGCTAAATAATAATTTTCTATTATTAATTTTCTTTTAATTTTTTGTTTTTTTGTTAACAATTCTTATTTCTTTAAGATTTTCTTTTAATCTTCTATTGTTCTTATTATTTATTTGCAAAAATAACTATTATTGTTAATCTTTATTTATATTAATTGCTAACTTCTATCTTTTCTAAAATCTTCTATTATTATCTATTAAATATCTTTGTTTAACTACTATTATATAATATATTTCTATTGTATCTTTAGTATTTGTTTTTTTGTTATTAAAGTTAAAGAAAAGATACTCTCTTAAATTTATTAAATTTGTTAAATAAGAAACAATTAAAAAGAAAGTACAATAAAAAATTAATATAAACAAAAAAGTTAAAATATAAACTCTTAGAATTAAGTAAGCAAACTAGATTAACAAAAATTTATTATATAATTTTGTTATATTTAATAATATATTTATTTCTTTAATTGTTTTTATAGCAATTAATATTTTTATTAAAAATATATATAAGTTTGTTATTAATCTATTTAATTTTATCTTATATTTACTATTTTTCTTTAATTCTTATAGCTTTTAACTTTTTTAAAAATGCAAATATCTACAAATTATCTTAAAAAAAATATTTTTTCTCGAAATTAATATTATTGTTAACAAGAAATCTTAATACTTTTTATATATTTAAGAGATCTTTAAGAAGTTTTTTGCAACAACAATATTATTTAAATTTTTATTTTTATTTGTTTTTAAATTTTACTTTTGCAATTCTTTCTTTCTATTATTATTTACAAAATTTAATTTTAATTATTGCAATTTTAAGTACTTTTGTTGCAATTAAAAGATATTTAAGATCTTTTTAACAATTAATATTATTTGTTTTATCGAAATTATATTTTTTGTTTTTTTTTAATAATTTTGCTCTTTTATTCTTATATTTAAGAAGAATTATTTAATTATTAATTTAAATTTAACAATAAATAAAAGCAATATTGCTAAAATTAATTTTTAATTTATTTAAAATATTAACTCTTATATTATATTTTTATATTGTATTATTTTGTTTACAAATTTTTTAAATTTTTTTTTTTTTAAAATAAAGTTTGTTAAGATTAACAAATTATTTAAAATCGAAAAGTTCTTTAAAAAAATAAAATATTCTTATATTTAATATTTTAATTCTATTTTTTTTATTGCTATTTAGTAACAATATTTTGTACTATATTAAATTTTCTCTAATTTTTAATATATTTTCTCTAATTTTTATTGTTATTAAAATTGTAAGTTTAAAGTCTAATACTTTATTTCTTAAATTAAATTTCTATATTTATATTTTTTTGCAAAATTTTTAAAAATTTTTTACTTTTAACTAGAATTAAATTCGATATTTTATATTTGTTATTTTATTATTATTATTTATACAAAAAGTATTATTTTAAGTTAAAAATCTCTTAGATTTATAAAAAGCAATTAAAAACAAATATTTTAAAATTGTTATAATTATTTTAAATAATTATTTTTCTAATTATTTTAAAACAAATTTTAAAGTTGTAAACAATCTAATTATTTGTTCTATTATAATATATTAATTTGTATTCTCTATTTTTAGATATTTTGTTTTAAGTTTTAATACCATATCTTTTAAAAATTAATTTTCTCTTTCTCTTTCTTGTTTCTTTATTTAGTTAATTTTATATTTTATTATTGTTGAGTTTTTTCTTTTAAAATCGAAGTTTTTTTGTTAAGTTATTATTGTTTGTAAAAATATTCTTAAAATTTATTAATATAGTATTTTATTATTAATTTGTTTTCTAATTTAAATATTAATATATTCTAAACAATTAATAACAATAGTTTAATTGTATCTTTTAAACAAATATTTTAAGTTATATATTCTATTGTTGTTGCTAAATATTTATTAGATATTACTTAAAAATATAGAAGCAATATTAATATTAAAAGTTAAACTTTAATAATATATAAACAAAATAGAAATAAAATCTTTAATATTTTCGAATATTTTTGCAAATATTTTAACAAAGTATTATTCTTTTTACAAACTTTATTAAATATTAATTTCTTTTTCTATATTATTAATAATATTAATACAAAAAATCGAAAATTGTTTGCAAATAATATTAATTGTAATATTTATTATTTATTATTTTTCTTATTGTTATTTATTAACAAATAAAAAATCTTATTATTAGTAAATAAAGAAGATAATAATTTATTTTTATATAATAATAATTTATTTAAATTGTTTAATTAATTTGTTTATTAGATTGTAAATATAATAATATATTCTCTTTAAACAATAAAAATAATTTTATTTCTATTAAAAATTATAATTTTTTGCTCTAATTTTAACAAAGATATTAGAGAGATACAAGAATTAACTTAAATTTTTACAATATTATTTAGTCGAAAAACAAGATTAATTATATATTATTAGTTATCTTTACTAATTTTTGTTATTTTTCGATTGCTTTTTACTTTTATATTAACTCTATAATTGCTCTTTTATTATTAATTATAAATAATATCTAAATTTATATTGCAAACAATATTATTGTTTAAGTCTTTATCTTTAATTGCAATTATAATAAGTTTATATTTATATTTTAAATTAATATCTATTTATTTGTTAACAAAGTATTTTAATATACAAAGATTCTTTAATTTTTCTTCGAATATTTTGTCTCTATAAAAGATAATTAATTATTTTTAATACTTAATATTTTAAGAACAAATTTTATAACAATTGCGTAATCTTTTATATTTGCATTATTCTCTTTTTTGCAATAAATCTAGCAATAACTATATAGCAATAAATTGATATATTTTGTTAATTAATAATTGCGTTAAGAAGCTAGATTTTATTAAATCGAAAATTTAATTTCTAGCAATAAGTATTTTTAACTATTATATTTTTTGTTAATTCTAGAATACAAACAATATTGTTATATAAATTGTTATATTTTTTGTTATATATAACAATTTCTAGCTTTTCTATTTTTTATCTTTTCTTTCTTAAAACAAAAAAAATTTTTAAATTTTAATTAATAATCTTGCAATATATTAAACAAAATAACTTTGTCTAAAATAAAAGCTAAATAATAAAGTCTAAAACTATAGTATCTATATTCTTTTTTTTTATATAATTTAAAAAGTTAATTTATTTATTTATATTAAAGAATTCTTTTAATATATTTAATATAACAATTGTATTTTACTTGCTTTTTATTAATATAATTGCAATATTATAACTTTGCAATACTATTTTCTTAACTTTAATAATATTTTAAATTGTATATATATATAAAAAAAAATATTTATAAAAAGTATTAATTATAATATAAAGTTACAATATCTTATTTTAATTAAAAATCTAAAAATATTTTAAATTAAATTAAAAGTTTTTATTAATTAAATAAAACTCTTTAAAAATTTTACTCTATTTTTGCAAAACTTTAATTAAAAAATCTATTTTTAATAAAATACTTTTTTTAAGATTTATAAAATTTTTGTTTAGTATTTTTAATATTAATTTAATATTTTCTTAATAAAGATATCTATTATTTAAATTAATTATAATATCGAGAATTCTCTTTATAATTTTAACAACTTTTTATATTTTAATATTATTCTAGTTTAAAGAATTTTTTGTCTTAATTACTAGAAAAAGCAATTCTAGAATATTTTTGTTTTTTGCAACAACTTATAATATTTTAAAGCAAAATACTTTTTTATATTTATTAACACAAATTTAGACAACAATCTTAATTTTTTTTACAACAATTTTTTATATATCTATAAGAGATAAGTTAGTTATAAAAAATATTAGATACTAAAGTATTTTTAATATAATCTTTAGTAAATTAATATCTTTTTTAATATCTATCTAGAGATTACTCTACTCTTTAATAATATATTTTAATAATTATACAAAATTAATTATAAAAGAAATTGTATCTTCTATTATTTTAATACTATAACTTAATTTTCTTTCGAATTCTATTTTATTAAAACTTTAGATTTAGTATTTTATTTTTACAATCTAAAGAGCTATCTTATTAATTAATTAAACAAAATTAAGAGATATATTATAAATACGTTAAAAAGAAATCTTAAACTTAATTTCTTTTACAATTTTTATTAAAAATATTAACAAATTTTAAACTTATAACAAATATAAATTTTGTTTAAGAAATTTCTCGAAATTAATTTTGTAATTTTCTAAACAATTGTTATAATTTATAATAAAAATATTTTCTCTTTAATTAATATTTCTTATTTATTTTTTATTTTAATTAAATATTGTTTGTACTTTATTCTTTTAATTGTTAAGACAATAGTATTTATATTTGTTAATATTAATTAATAACTTCTTTTTTTTAAGATATTTATTACTTAATATTATTTAAATATAAATTATCTTAAGTTTGTATTATTAAAACAACAATAACAATATTTTATTATAGCTAATATTTTTGTACAAATATTGCAACTTATTTTCGACAATATTGTTTTTATATAATATAACAAACTATATAAGCAAAACTATATTACTTGCTTTTATTATTATTAAGATTTTAATTATAAAGATAATATAATTTGTTATAAACTATTATAATTGTTAATTAATTTTGTCGATTAAATTATATTTTTTATCTTTTATAATATAATTTTTGCGCAATTTAATTTTGCTTATAATATTATTTAAAGTTACTTTTAAATTAATTGTAATATTATAAATATTATTAGATAATACAAATTTTTGCTTTACAATTTTAAAAGAATAGTACAAATTATATACGAAAATCTTAATATAAAAAATATAATTGCTACTATTGTTATATAAAAGTTTCTTGCAATTATTAAGACTTAACTTGTAATTTAAAACTATATTTAAAAGATTTTTGTTTTACTTTAAAAGCGTTACTTCTATAAACAATTTTAAAAAATTTAACTTTAAGTAATATTTCGAATTTGATTATTATTAAATAAACTTAATAAATTATATAATTTTTTGTACTTTTTAATATTTAAGTTTCTTTTTTTCTAATTGCGTATTTTTTTTGTTTGCAATTATACAAATATTAAGTTATAAAATAAGAGTTTTTTTATTTTAAATTAATATTATTGCAACAACAAATAAACTAATTAAATTAAAAAACTCTTTATATAGAAGTTAAACAAACTATCTAACAAATATAAGAGAAAATAGAATATCTTAAGATTTTAAGTTTTATTATAGTATTTTTATTTTATTGTTAGCAAAATTCTAAGAACGCTATTTATTTAAATTTTTTTTTGCATTTTTTATTAATAATTTATTGCAATACTTTTCTTAATTTTTATCTATAACAAGAATTATTTTTTTACAATATTAAGAATTAAGAATAACAACAAAAGTAAATATTTTCAAGAAATTATTGTTATAAATTAACTAAAGAAAATCAATTAATTAATACTCTATTTTCTTGTAAATAAACTCGAACAATATTAAGATTTTATTGTATTTCTAGATAGAAATTTAATTATAATTAAGAACTATTATTTTTAATATAAAATACAATTTATTATCTTTACAAATATACTTATTATTAACAACAAATATTATATTATTCTTAAATAGTTTGTTAACTTAAAAAACTTTTATTGCAATATATTTTTAACAATTGTTTATAACTTTAATATAAGTCTTAAAACTTAATTTTAAGTTCTTTAAACAAACAATAATATATTTAAAATTAACAAATTTAATAATAACAAAAAAAATTTTTTTTTATACTTTTTTTAAAAATTTAATTAAAACAAAAATAATCTACAAATAATATTTGAATTTTACAAATATTCTTAAAAATTTAAATATATATATATATTTTTTTTATTTATTATCTTTATATATTGTAACGCAATTTTAGATTAGTTTAAATAATTTATCTTTTTGCAATAACTAAATATTAAATATCTTTAATTGTAAAGTTAATAATTTTATTTACTTATACTTAATTGTTAAACTTAAAATATCTATCTTAATTTTATTTTAAATTTAGAAATTGCAAACAACTTCTTTTTGTATTTCGATAAATTAATTATTTTTCTAATACTTTTATATATATTTTAATATACAATAATTTCGATAAATTAATTAATTTTTTGTCGAATTATACAATATTAAAGTCTACAATATAATTAACTTCGAATTTAATATATTTTGCTAGTTATAATTATAATAGTTAGCAATAAATTTAAGACAAAATTCTCTATCTAAGCAAGCTATAACTTGTATCTATTATTAATAATAAATAAATAAACTATTAAAAATTTACAAATATTGTATTAAGTATTTTAACTTTTTAAATAAAATAGTAATTTAAATAACAATTTAATTATTAATCTCTTAATTATCTTCGCAAATCTATATTGTTATCTTTTTAATTATTGTTTTAGTATTACAATTTAATAATAAAATAATTTACAAAATTCTTAGTTCTTAGTTAAAGTCTACTATATTAAATTATTGTATCTTAATATTGCGTTTCTTATCTATTAGAATTCTAGTTAAAGTTAAACTATCTATATTTATAAATATATTAACTTAAGACAAACAAAATACTTAGTATAACTAATTTTTAAATATTAATTTATAATTAACAATTTATTAATTCTAAAAAAGACTATAATTAATTGCAAAAAACTTAAAATTTATTTCTCTATATAATTAATACTTAAGTTCTAGAATATTTTAAATCGATATAATATTGTTTATTAATATATTTTGTCGAAATATTGCAATTAAAGTAAAGCAATATATTTAATATATATATAGTATAAAATTCTTAAATAGTTTATTTGTCTCTAATATTTTTTTTGCGTTATTAAACAATCTAAATTAGTAATTTTATCTTTTATTTTAAGCAAAAAAATTAAGTATCTTAAATCTTAATTGTATAATACTCTTAAATTATATTAGATTATAATAGTTTTATATTAATTAACAATTTTTATTTCTTTTTTACTTTCTTAATATTTTTATTTATTATATTAATATAAGTTTGTTGTAACGCAAATTGTTTGCAAATAACTACAATTTATTAAATTAATTAAAAAATAATTACAAAGATTGTATTTTCAATCTCTTTATATAAAGTAAAAAGTCGAAGTATTGAAATTCTAAAAATAAATATTGCAAACTTTAAATATTGTTGTTCGAATACAAGAAATATTAAGAATTAATAATTAAAAAATTTATAAAAATAGCAATTTTTTTTTAATATATTTCTAATAGATTTTTGTATAATATAGATAAATTAATTTTTTAATTCTATAAGACTTACAATTAATCTTCGATTTTTTGTTACTTAAATCTAGTAATATTAGCAAAATAAAATTTAATATTAATTTAATACAAAGATTTTATTTTTTTATTTTATTTTACTTTGTAAATTTTCTAGAATCTTATATTGTCTTAAGAGTAATAAAAATTAATTGTAAACAATATTTTGTTTCTAATACAATTTAATATTAAAATCTTAGATTATTCTTAATTATATTTTTGTTTTCTTTTAAATTTACAATTATTTGCAACTTATATTACTTTTTTTACTTTTTACTAACTTTTATTTATTTTTATATCTATATTAGTTGCTTTACTTTACTAATTATACTAATATATATTAAATTATAGTTACAACTTTTTGTTCTTTAAAATTACAAATTTTGTTTAAACAATCTTTTAGTTACTTTATTTAAACTTCTAATAATATTTTAATCTAATCTTAAATAATTTTGTATTAAACAAAAATTGCAATTTATAAATAACTTTTATTTTAAATATTTGTATCTTAAACTAATCTTATAATCTATAAATAACTTTTGTCTTAATATTCTAAAAATACAAATTAGACAATATTATTACAATATTAATTATTAAGATTGTATATATAAGTAAATTAATATTATTAAAAAAAAACAAATTTATTATTATTATTTAAGATCTAAAGATACTAAAGAAGAAAGCTTTGTATAAGAATTTCTAAAATATTTTTGTAATTAATATAAATTTCGAAATTAATAGACAAATATTGTTTAAATATCTCGAGCTATTAAATATTAATACTCTATGCAATACTATTTTAAAAAACAACAATAAAATTTAAAAAACTCTACAACTATAGTAAGAGAATCGATAATACAATTTCTTTATTAAGAATATCAAATTTTTAAAATACTAACTCTTAAACAAGATTTTTATATAACTCGAAAATCGAAATATTAAAATAAATTTTCTTCTATATATTCTATATTTTTTTAATATTAAATTATATACTATTTTTAATAATAATCGAAAATATTGTTTTTAAATAATTATAATACTTTAAATACTTTACTTTAATTTAAAAATTGCTATATATTATTTTGTATATTCTAGTATCAAAAACATTAAACAAATTCTATAACTATATTTCGAAAAATTAATATAAATTTTTTAATATATTATAATATAATTAACAATATAATTTAAAGAAATCTAGTATTAATATTATATACTTGTTACGCTGCTATCTAGGCAACTAGAGTATCAGGGTAGATTGGTACTGTTGGAGAGATCTGTAGATGTCTTCAGACAATGCAAGCAATCACTTGATAACAAGGGTTTGCAGCTTGTATCTATAATAGAGGGTAACTTGATAGATAAGTTGAACACAATCTATAAGAAAGTCGTGTTTTAGAAAATCTATATACTAAAGAAGATTCTTCTTGCTTGCTATACTTGCTGTCGAGTATATCGAGTTCTGCTTGCTCTGTTTGCTGTCGAGTATATCGAGCTCTGCTCGCTCTGCTTGCTGTCGAGTATATCGAGCTCGCTTACTAGCGTGTTAAGCAATGCTCGTCTGCCAAGCTGTCGAGCATGCAGGTAACCGTACTATATACTACAGACTACTCTGTAGAATATATATCAGCTGTAACAAGCTAGAGTTGTAACACTATTTTTTTTCTTCAAATCTTTTTGTTCCGAAAAGCAGATACTTATATATTATATTGTTTTATCAAAATTGTATCTGTCTTGTCTCCGAAATAGATTGTTACAAAACATTTGTTGATTTTGTCTGTAAACGTTGCTGCTGTATCAGCAAGTCTTGTATTGTTATAGAAGATTTGTTATTCTGTCTGAAGTGTTCGAAATATGTTCGCGCGGACAAATCGTATATAAATATGTTGTAAATTTTTTTGAACTGTATCAGAAAAGATCTATTCTCTAAAGTGGCAGAGAATAAGATTGTGTTAACAATTGTAATTACGCGATTGCTCTGCAATAAGAAGATGTTAAAGAAAGTCGATACAAAGATAAAACAAAAAACACAGTGTTTGCTGTCTGATATAGAAAAGTCGGATATTACAGAGTTGTCGAACTGTTCTGCTGCGAATGCTCTGATTGAAGTATTTTCTGCTATTTGGTCTTCTCTTGCTATGCTGAATAATTTTTCGAGCGTTGATAGAATTTCTGGATAAGAATATTGCAGTTGTCGAGATTGCTAGTTGGTTTCCACGTGTTTTCTGTTGTAGAATACTTTTTCTATTTTATAAGATACTGCTGATCTTGCTGTTCTAGAATTCTCTCAATCTCAAATCGATTTTCTTTCTGTAGTTTATAATAAAATGTTTTCTGTATAGACGTACTTGGGTCGGCTGGTTCCAACAACAATATATAAAATACTGGAAATACTTTGACGTTCTTGAATAAGTCGAGTTTGTAGTTGACTGATTTCTTAGTTTTTTTGACGAGAAACGGTCCGACTTTGATATAATTCAATTTTTTGCTTGATTTTCTTGTTCTGAGATTTCTTGTAAGAAGATATATCTTATTTCTCTTCTTTAGCTGAGATGCCGTTTTTCGTTTTTTATTTTGATATTTGGCCGACCTTTCTTGCATCTTCGAGATATTGTCGTGTATCTTTTTCAGTGTTGCTATTCTTTCGATAGCTGACTGCGCAGACAGATGCGTGCACTTTTTCTCGAAGAGATTAAATTTCTTGCTATAGTTGGCGAAAAATAAAGTTATCTTAGTGATATCCGAAACCTTTGCATTGAGTGCCAGTTGTGTTATAGATAGAAGTAATATCCAATTGCTGTAAATATTGTTAATATAGTGTTTCAGATACTGCTTAAGACTCTGATTTGTTCTTTCTGTCTGACTATTCGTGACCGGATAGTAGACAGTAGATATTCGAAGTCTCGTATCTAATATTGGGAGAAGTGTCTTTTAATAGTTAGACATAAAGAGCTTGTCTCTGTTACTGGTTAGTCTCTTGGATATACTATAATACCGTATAAGTCGGTTCAATACAATGTATCCCAGTTGTTCTGCGGTGAACTTCTCTTTGCATGCGATAATATATAAGTACTTGATAAGCTTATTAACTATTACCAGTATCGAATTATATCTGTCTCCAGTTGCTGGGTCCGTCGACTTTGACAACTTGGTAATAAAGTCTATTGTAACTTTATTCCATGACGATTCAGGTGATTCCTGATATTGGATTTCGTTATAGCTCGCGTGCGTATTATGTTTGTTCTGCTGGCAGCTAAGATATCGCTTGATGTATGTCTCGACAGCTTGTTTTATCTGTAGAAACTGACAATACTGACGTAAAAACTGAAGAGTTTTTGTTACTTCCAGATGCTCTTGCAGTAGTCCGTTATAATGCTCTTTTATACATTTGTCGATCTTGTCGGTAGATATCTGGAGTTTTTCTTTCTCTATTGAAAACTCTTCTGTATTGTCTCGAAGTATCCGTAGTGTAGTATTCAGCTCGTGCTTGTTTGCTGATAGTAATTCGTTCTTGTTGATTTTGAGTATACTGTAATTGAACAATTTTTTCGTTTCTATATAATTACTTTTTCTGCTGAGTGCGTCTGCTCTGCCATTATTCTTGTCTGAAATATACTGTATTCTGAACTTGTATTGTTCTAGTCTCTCTGACTATCGTACTTGTCTTCTGTTTAGCTGCTTAGTAGTAGTAAAGTGTACAAGATTCTTGTAATCTGTAAGAATCGTAAGTTCTGATAATTCTTCTGTGTATACTCTCTATAATTCCAAGAAGACTACTATAGCAAGTAATTTCTTATTGTGGACATTATAGTTCTGTTCGGCTGGCGAGAGTTTTCTCGAGAGATATATTACTGGATATTATATATTTTTATATCTTTGACTGAAGTATGTACCGATAGCTAGATCTGATGCGTCGGTTTCAATTCTGTTTAACAACCGCGAATTGTATATCTTTAGCACTGATTTCTTCAAGCATTCTAGCTTAAGATTCTGAAATAATTTCTCTTCTGCAAATCTCTATAACTATAGCGTATTCTTCTTTGTAAGATTAGTCAATAGTATTGTATTTGCTGAGTAATCTTTAATAAACTTCTTGTTGTAGTTTATAAAATCTAGAAAGAATTGTACTTTTTTGACATTTGTGGATAGCTTTTATTCTCTAACTGCTTGTAGTTTCTCGGGATCTATGCGTACTCCGTGTCGTTTAACAACAAATTCAAGAAAGTCAACTTTCTCTCTGTGGAATTCGCATTTTTCTGACTTGAGATGTAAGTTTCTCAGATTCAGACATTCCAATACTTTGGAGATATAACTGACATGTTCTTTTAAGATCTTTGAGTAAATTATAATGTTGTCCAAATATGCTATAACAAATCGGTTCAGATATTGTCGTAGTACATTATTGATTATTTTCTGACACGTTGCCGGGGCGTTCGTGAGCCCGAATAGTATTATCGTGTATTTGTATAATCTATACTGTGTGCGGAAAGCTGTCTTTTACTCTTTCTCTGTCTTTATTCTAATCTGATTATACGCTTCTTGTAAGTCCAGTTTGGTAAAGTATTTTGCTCCGGATAGTCGATTCTGAAGCTCGCTGATATTGAGTAGTAGATATCGGTTCTTAATTGTAATATTGTTTAGCTTCCGATAATCGACATATAGACAGAGAGTTTTATTCTTTTTTGATACAAAGAGAATCGGATATTCTGTCTGTAATTGGGATTTTCTAATAAATTCTTTCTTTTCGTTTTCTGTCAGATATTCGCGGAGTACTTCGAGCTCTTTCTCGGATAGAATATATATAAATTCAAACGTAAACTGCTTGTCTGATTCAAGTCTGATTTCGTAATTTTACAGTTGATATTTAGAAAGAGTCTCTGCCGTTTCCTCTTCTTGGAACAGATACTTCCAACTGTTGTATATTTGTAATACGTGTTTTAGCAGTTTCTTTGCTGTATCAGATAGTTCAAGACTTTCAGAAGATTTGTAATTTTCTTTATTTATTCTGACTTTGTAGTCCGACTGATCTCTGCCAGTATCTGTCGAGTCGGACTTTGTTAGATCGTTTTTTTGCGAGAATACAAGTTTGCTGCTTGCGGTCAATTTTCGACTTATTCTCTTATCTACTATCGAACGCTGCCGATACGTAGATTGAATATAAATTATGTGGTTATATTGCGCAAATCTGAGTACTCTTATATTTCAGTCGACTTCTGGATTGTGCTGCTTCAATCAAGACATTTCTAGAACAATATTATAAGTAATTATTTTTACTATATCAAAGATTAGTTTCTCGTGGTGTTGCTGAATAGCTATCGGTAGTGGCTTCGTTTCTCTGTTTACTCTTTTATTTCTGTCGGGTAATAGATTTCTATCTACAATTATTAGATTGTACGCGTCAGACTTCTTTTGAGTAGAATACTCTTCTCTCTCGACAAGAGCTCTGGCTATAAAATTATCTGTCGCACCAGAATCGACTATTGCAGTAAGTTGACGGTTATTGATCTTAACTGGTGTGGTAAAACATCGTGCGTGTGCTGTTAAGTTTAGTTGCTGCTGTTAGACTAACATATTGCATTCCTCTGATATACTTTTTACCAAGGAATTTGGACTTTTCTCTGCTCTTGTGCTGCGACTTTTGCTTCAAGCGTCTGCTTGCGCTAAACTTCTTTTTGCTGTTGTTTGAAGATAGATAGTTTTCTAGAAAATTATTCAGATTCTTCTTTGTCTTCTAGATAAGTTCAGTATAAGTTGTTATAGTATTCTGTTCAACTGAGTGTTGTATATTTCTTTGCTTTCTCTATCTTCTCTCGGGATAGATTTACACTGCTCAGTTGTTGTTCGATTTTATCGGGAATATCTCTTTTTATAGTGGCGTCGCTTTCTAGCGCTCTCTCGCATTTATTTACAGTTTGACTTATTTCTCTGTCTCTTAATAAGCTAGCTAAAGCGTCAAGATAATTCGTAATATTGTCTAGACATTCGTGAAAGTTTTTCCAGTTGTACTTGTTGTCTGAATCTGTTACTGGATAAAAATATAACGTTTCTGGTTGTTGTGCTTCTATAGCTTTATTGAGTTTTTAATTGATTTTCTGCATAGATGCGAATATCTTGTCTGATAATATTCTATCTAGAACTTTCTGTAACTGATCTGAATTTTCTATCAGATAGTAGTTGTTGTCCGATTCAGTCTCGGAAATCTCCGTCTCTGTATCGATTTGCTTTCTGATGTTGTTCTGACTATCGGGTATCTCTCTTAATATAGCATTGATCTGCCGGCGGTCTACCAAGTTCCGTAATCGACAATCTCTTGCGAAGTGGCCCGGTTTGTCACATAAATAGCACGTTTTCTGGAATTTGTTATCTTGTTTTTCTCTAGAATTCTTCTTTTTACGTTGCTGAGTGAAATCCAGCTCTATAGATGCAGATTTACAATAGTCGGGATTACTGTATTTCTGATTAGAACGAGATTCTTTCTGCTGATATTTGATTGTCGGTTCAAAGAAGATTTCTGCTCTTTCTCGGAGTTGATTGTATCTTTTTTCTATAGCTCTTTTATACAGCTTGTTGTCAAGATTAATAACTACTTCGATAAGATCGGATATGTTGCTGATACTTCTGCTATTATGCATAATTTCGTTCTTTAGATTGTTCTTGAGATCTTGTCGAAACATTGTTATAAGTGCAGTATCGTCTTACTCGGTTAGATTGGCATATTTCTGGAATCTAGCTGCATAGTCTGCTGCAGAGATTTGTTGAGTTAGATACTGAACTATTCTTTTCGCGGTTTGTTTCTTGTTGAATGTTCCAAAGATTCTTCGAAGCTCTCTCTTGAAGTTATCGAAGTTTGTAAATATTGCATGGAGATTTTTATTATAATTCTTCAGATACTTTTGTAAGTTTGGCTTGAGTCAATACTGAACTCTTTCTCTGAGAAATATTAATGCAAAAATTGTCTTCTTGTTCGCTGGAACAGAATAGAAGATAAAATAGATATTTATCTGCATAAGTCAGTTTTTCAGACCGGTACAATCTCTATAGTAGATATCAGATTTATTGATTCTGATCTTGTTATCTCCATTATCAGAGAGTCGACGTGATACTGATAAGCTAGTGCTCGGAATAGAGACGCGTTGATCTGATACAGATATTTTTAGAGTGTTTAAAGTGTTATACTGCTATCTAGGCGACTAGAGTATCAGAGTAGATTAATACTGTTGAAGAGATCTGTAGATATCTTCAGACAATGCAAGCAATTACTTGGTAACAAGAATTTGCAGCTTGTATCTATAATAGAAGATAACTTGATAGATAAGTTGAACACAATCTATAAGAAAGTCGTGTTTTAGAAAATCTATATACTAAAGAAGATTCTTCTT
>JAABUW010001667.1_pt1 | contig 36191 bp, 33 predicted proteins | sample 5560081 | NCBI WGS metagenome assembly JAABUW01 (sample SAMN10711882, study PRJNA513363) | rock metagenome | isolation source: Antarctica rocks | place: Antarctica: Victoria Land, Knobhead sud | reverse complement strand
ACCCACCCATCCTTCATCTCTGAAACCCATCCAGTACCGACACTCAAGAACTTTCAGACATCAGCAAATAAAGCCTCTTCAGTCTTTCAACAACACGTGAACGAAGATATCATGACTATCATCCACAACATCTCTGACCGTGAGAATGAGCAGGAGCATAGACGAAACAACCGCAATGGCTCCACCAACACTAGGGTCTCCGGCGATTCTAACTATGATAACGCAGACTACGATTCCCGACATGGGCCCGGACATTATGGCGCTCGTCGAGGTGCAGTAGACTTCGGTCGTGATCCGCGTGGTGCTCCTCTTCGTCGAGGTGCTGAAGACTCCGGTCGTGGTACTCATGATGATGGAGACGATGAAGAATCTGAGAGCTCCCATCGTGTGCGTCGAGGCAGCGCTGCTGGCCGAGACGAATTCCGTGGGTTCTTGGGAGCACGCGAGTTTGAGCGTCGTCCGGTGAACTCTCGATATGAGGAGGGTCTCGAATTCGGCCGTCCAGGACGCGGAGAGGAGCATCGTCCAGCAAATGAAGAAGAGTATCGGCGTTGGCAGCAATTGAGAAGCCGTGCAGACCGTCCTCGTCATCTTGAGCGCGTCTCTAATAATGCTCGCGTTGACGGCGAAGATGACTTCGAGCCGCGTGGACTCCGTCGTGCAGCTCCTCTTACTCGACATGGGATGGGAGAGCGTGCTCAGTACGTCTACTATGAGCCTCATGGACCTCGTCATGAAGCTGATCCTAGATCAGCACGCCGCTAAGGACGGCTATGATGGTAGAGAATCTGAGTCGGGTGATGGTAGAGACTGAGACGAAGTGCATGCTTGTTATTTCCGACTCCCCTTCTTTGCTGCACAAGCGGCTCGTAATAGAATAGCTTCATAGACTATCAATGATATGATCGAGACGGTTGACTCCCAATGTTCCCTTGTGATATGATGAAGATCGACCCCAACGCCGCTAAAAGTTCGAGGAATCCTCACATCCCAGTAGAAGAGCTTTGCTGTATTTTGACGCTCAAGATGGGCTTGCAAGCAGTTCACGAACCCTTGGCAAGCCCGACGAGCTCTGGCTATAGCGCTCATACTTTCAGTCTTGCGAAAATTCAATAATGCTTTGAGGTGGCCTTTGGATTGTATATTCTACCGTCCGGGGCCGTGGTCGCAGGAAACGAAGACTCCGCCAGCTGTCGCAGCAGTAGCAAGAATGATCCCCTTTTGATAATTTCTTATCAACTCGAAATAGCAATGTACTTTTGTTAGATACCATCTCCCATCATGCCAATGGTATTTGATACGGACATAGAGTCGCTTTCTCAGATTTCAAGCATGATATATTGGTCAGTTTCGTATCCTGAGACAATTATTCAGCCTTTCAAGCTTATCCTATAATCATAATGCTCGGTCTTCGCTTTCACCTCTCAATGGCTGAGACAAGTTTGTGATGATCCGAAGTCGATTCGGCATGTCAAGAATCTCTGCTGAAGAGGCATACATAGATGGGAAACGCTGAGATATCTAAGATTCACGACAGATATTGTAGGGCTTCTCAGCTAAAGGGACGTAGATAGCGGTCATTCAGGCTCTTGAAGATTATTTTGTGAATGATTGAGGTCCAATCATCTCGAGGGTATTCTAGCATCTGTCAATAGGTAGGGTTCTACATAGTTGCATCCAATGACACCTACCTTGGAGAGATCGAAATAAATTACGTTGTTCTGTACGCTGTGGCGGACACCGAGATAGGAGACAAGACTACGAAATATGACACCAGAAGAGGGACAAAGGTCGGTCATGCACTGCTCCCAGGCGTAGTTGACGGAGCTACATCAGGTGTCATCAAGCGGAAACTCGGCGTGATAACATGCGCAACGTACCTTGCGAGGAGCTCTGGGCCTGACGTTTTTTGCGCTCACGTAGAGTCTTCAATTTCTTCTTCACCTCTTGGGCAAACTCGTCGATACTGAATTTCTCGAGTACGTCGGCTACGTCACTACTCTGCTTGTCTCGGAGTCGCTGCACAGTCTCTTGGTGGAGTTGCTTAAAACGCAGCGTACCGATCTCGCTAATAGCTGGGATTTCTGCTTCGTAGTGTGCAAGGAGAACATCACCAAGATGCTGTCGTTGTAATCGCAGCTGCGTTTTACCGAGCTTTGCTTCGGCCATCATCCGATCGCGACCACGATCACGATCACGATCAAAAGTAGATCGCTTTCACAGCCGCGCATAAGACAAGAGTTCCTAGGGAGTTGTGAAGCAGGAGCAGTGTCAGGTATCGGGTGTATATAAGGTCAAGACCTGGCACGGCTTGCTAAAGTTTAGCCGAACTAGAAGCCGTCCCGCATTCCGCGCTTATACCACCAATCAAGATGATGGAGATCCTCAAGCGCCGGAGCCGATCGTCCTAGGGTACTCGTAGTAGTCAACGTGCAGAGAGGCGATTATCGGTTCTGTCACCTCTTTTTGCCATTGCCTACTTGTTGCTTCACGTCTTTCCTTTGTCATATCGAGTCGCCATCCAAATGCTACCGACACCGCTGTCGAGATCCGCAGCGCGGCTAACGAGGCAGGCAAGATGGAGAGCTGGACCAAGATGCTTCAGCGCCACGACTGGGCGAAGGGCGGAGGTGCAGCTAACAATTGACGGCAGACAGGTTTCGATAGAGGGTCCGAATCCACTGTAGGTGGTATTGAGATTATATTGCTGACGGAATCACAGCTGGCTCTGCCCTAATCCAAGCTTGTGAGAAGGCCGGAGTTACGATACCGCGATATTGCTACCACGAGAAGTTGATGATCGCTGGCAATTGCCGTATGTGCCTGGTCGAAGTCGAGCGAGCGCCAAAGCCTGTTGCATCATGCGCGTGGCCCGTACAGCCTGGAATGGTAGTCAAGACAGACTCGCCGCTCGCGCATAAAGCAAGGGAAGGCGTCATGGAATTTCTGCTAGCGAATCACCCACTGGATTGCCCGATCTGTGATCAAGGAGGCGAGTGCGATTTACAGGATCAGTCAATGCGATATGGGGCTGATCGAGGGCGGTTCCACGAGATGGGTGGCAAGCGAGCCGTGGAGGATAAGAATATGGGACCTTTGATTAAGACTTCGATGAATAGATGTATACATTGCACGAGATGTATACGATTCGCGAATGATGTGGCTGGGGCACCGGAGCTGGGCTCTACTGGAAGAGGGAACGACATGCAGATCGGCACCTATTTAGAAACAGCATTGGACTCTGAGATGTCAGGAAATGTCATCGATCTATGCCCTGTCGGTGCACTGACATCGAAACCTTACGCCTTCCGAGCACGACCATGGGAACTGCAACATTCAGAATCTGTCGATGTACATGACGCCTTAGGTTCGAACATCCGCATTGACGCTCGAGGCATGGAAGTTATGCGCATCATACCCCGTCTCAACGACGACATAAACGAAGAATGGATCAATGATAAAACCCGCTTTGCCTGCGACGGTCTCAAAACTCAGCGACTTACTACTCCACTTATCCGCCGCGACGACAAATTCCTGCCCGCATCATGGGAGCAAGCCCTCACAGAAATCGGCAGCGCCTACCAGAAACTTGCCGCTAAAGATAACGAATTTCAAGCCATAGCCGGCCACCTTGTTGAAATAGAATCTCTCGTGGCAATGAAGGACCTTGCCAACAAACTTGGCTCCGATAATCTAGCCCTTGACCAGCCTGGAGGCAGATCACCCCCTGCTCACGGCATTGATCTCCGCTCATCCTACTCATTCAATAGCAAAATCTTTGGCGTCGAAGAAGCCGATGCCATCCTCATTGTTGGTAGCAACCCCCGCCACGAAGCCGCCGGTCTTAATGCCCGAATCCGGAAACAATGGCTACGCTCCGATCTGGAAATTGGTCTTGTGGGCGAGACCTTCGAGAGCACGTTCGAATTTGACCACCTCGGCACCACCGCGCAAGACCTCAAGAAAGCCCTCGGTGGCCCCTGGGGTAAACGTCTCCAAGCCGCCAAACGCCCCATGATAATCGTCGGCAGCTCAGTCGTAGAGCACCCAGATGCGAAATCAATCTTCGAAATGGTCGGCTCCTTCGTGGATAAGAACGCCGCCAACTTCATCACCCCCGCATGGCAAGGCTACAACGTTCTCCAACGTGCTGCATCGCGCACCGGAGCATATGAAGTCGGCTTCACCACCCCCTCACCAACAGTCGCAAACATAACCCCCAAATTTATCTGGCTCCTCGGCGCAGACGAAATCTCGGAATCCGATATCCCTAAAGGCGCATTCGTAGTCTACCAAGGCCACCACGGCGACAAAGGTGCGCAGCTCGCAGACGTCATCCTCCCAGGCGCCGCATACACAGAAAAACACGGCACCTACATGAACACCGAAGGCCGCGTGCAAATAACCCGCGCAGCTACGTCGATGCCAGGGGCAGCGCGAGACGACTGGAAAATCCTGAGAGCTGTGAGCGAGTACCTAGGTGCACCGTTACCGTATGATGACATCGAAGCTCTGCGAGATAGGATGGAGGAGATCAGTCCCGCATTACGACGATATGATATTTGCGAAGGCACGGGCATGCCACAGCTATCGAAAATCCAGCTTGTGGACCAGAATAGAGGCGCCAAGCCAGAGGGTAAGCCGCTGGCGAGCGTGATCAAGAACTTTTTCTTCACGGATGCGATATCGAGGAGGTAAGCTTGAAAACACTGGACCACTTTCACAAGAAGTACTGACATCCATAATAGCTCGCCAACCATGGCTCGTTGCTCGGCTGCCAAAGAGACAGGCAATCCACAGACCAACTTCATGGCACCTGGGGAGCCGAATTCACCAGTCTCGTACGGAACGCCACAAATAGCGCATACGGCGCACATGTAGCTAGAACCAAGATGACCTTATAGGTGGGATACAGGGCCAACGAGGACAGCGTTGGCGTCGGCGTTGTGGTTCATGTAAATATGGTCCGGATGAATGCATTACAATTCGAGAATCACGCTTTTGCTAGCACAGCAAGCATCGGCGTTATGTACGAAATTGCTCGAATGTCATGAGTTTTGAATGGTAAATAGTTTTTCTCCCCATGCATTAAAGTTACATATGCGACAAACGTCTCACGCTGTAAATCGTGCCTCATCTCGAAACGCTTGCAAAGAACACCGTCGCTCCCTCATAGAAAGAATGCTATGCTCCCAATGCCCTCATTCTTCGTAAACTTACTTAGCTTTCCTCATCTTCTGGTCATCATGATGAGATTCACAAAAGCTTGGTTATCGCCCATCTCCAACCACCTTTCCGTCCCCCATCATCTCTCACGATACCCTCGCCAACCCACCCCTCGACCTTGGTCCTCCATCTCTCTTCTTCTGCTCTCTGCCTCCTTACAAACTCCGGCCCAACGTCAAATTCTTCGCCCACAAGCCACTCATCTTCTATCAAGCCAGTGTTCTTGGTGGTGCCGCTGAGGGTATCGTCATTCAAATGACTGGCAATGCTCTTCTTATCTTTGCTATCCTCAAGATCATCGAGACCGGCGAAGGGATCGTCGTCTTCGTCGATGATGTCGGGAGACATAGGGTTGGAGGCGCTTCCGCCGCGGTGCATGCCAGGTCGTGGCGCCGCTTTCAACCAGCACATGCGATGTGGGTCGAAGACCATTCCATTTTGCATCTGGACACCCTTGGTAGCACCAACATTGGCAATGAGAGCCGGTGCTGTCTTTCCATTCAACGGGGATTTCGGGCTATGTAGGGCTGCTGGTGGGTTTGGTGCATCGAAGGCTGCTAAGGCGTGCGCGAGATCATTCTCGTTGCCTTCCCAACGATGCAGCTGTGGGTTCCATTTCATATCTCCGATTTCTTTTGGACTGTTGATGGCCTCACCCATTGGGCGGATTAGATTGGGCTTCTGCGGAGGACCTTTTCCGCGCTTCCTGGAGTGATGAGCAGGAGGTGCCGCAAGGCCTTTGATAGAGCTGATTGGAGTTGGCTGCGTCTTCCGATTGGTGCTGATAGATGAAAGAGGTCCACCTTCGCGGACGGTGGGAAGAGGTGGAGTGCTATGCAGGGCGGCACTCACAGAGCCCATGCGGTGCTCACGAGCGAGGCGCGAGGCATTGGTATCTCGGGCAAAGCGAGGAGTAGGATCGTGCTTCGGACTAAGAGGCGTTGAAGGAGTTGGCGGTGGTTGCAGCTCGTTTACTGATGTGGTGGAAGTATTGTGAGATTGGAAGCCAAGTTTGCTTCGCATCTGCACGGATTTTGGTGCACCCCGAGCGATTGGCTGCTTCGTGAATTTGGACTCTGTCGTAGCAGATGTAGGAAGGTCGTCGAAGGCGTCCAACTCATTGCCGTCCCCAAAGGCTCTACGCCGGGTTGGCTTGGTGAGTGTTCGCTTGGATGCAGCTTCTCGAATGAGGGATTCAGGGGCATGTCGACCGGTAGGGGTAGTAGGTCGGTGGTGCACATTGGTAAGGCGGGATATTGGGCGATTCACTGGGGCGTTCTCATTCGAGTCGGATGAACCTGGCCGGAAGTGTCTCGAAGATTTGATATTGACGTGGTGAGACTGTGCATGGGAGTTTCCAGCGGGCAAGAATGGTACCGGGGCCTTCCTAGAGTTGGCGAGGCTTGGTTCAGAACCCGGTCGTTCAACGGGAGTCTTAGGCCTGGCTGGAAGAGCCTGACGGCTGCCGTAGTCACCTCCACGTGATGGTGGTCTTTGGTACGACTGTTGGCTTCGAGCTGGAGACGGCTGGCTTCTCATCACAGGCGCTGATCGCTTGGCTTTGAGGTATTGGGAAGGGTTTGCCGTAGGCTCAGACCTCAGTATATCTCGAGAAGACTTGTTGTTGAGTCCACGGCGGACTGGTGTTGATGGTGCTGCTGTGTGATGTGACGAAGGGGTGGATGGAGTTGGGATAGCTGATAGAGAAGACTGTGCAGAGTGTCCCATGCGTGATCCTGGTCTACGGTAGTTGATTGGTCCTCCGCTCTCTGACACTGGCTCCAACGCCGAGCGGTTTCGATCCTGAGGACGGGGTTTGGGGATTTTACTCATGCTGGACTCCAATTTGTTTGTAAACGTTAGTGTTGTGGCGGGTCGTCTTGCTGGGCTAGTTTTTCGTGCTTCTTTATGCACGATTTTGGGGTTAAGCGTAAGCTTCCCGGAGTCAAACACCTGACCATCGCCAATCTCAATACCAGAGAAGAAATCGTCGTTGGCGGGTCTCGTCTGTTTGACTGGTTCGATTGATAGATCAACACGATGCTCCAGAGGACCAGGTGTTGGATTCTCACGACGCTTCTTCAATGCCTCGTCGAACCTCAAGGGTCCTTCTGGGAGGACGAGACCTTCCAGGCCTTCGTCTTCGCTCTCCCCAGTCAAACAGCTAGAAGCACTAGGACTGAAAGCGGATATGGAGGAACTGGGGTTCGACCTTGCATCTCTCCGTGTGCCGCCGAACCTTGTCCCCAAACTGCCCTCTGCCCATTCCATATCGAGCTCGTCTGTTTGCTGTGAAGCTGGGGTCTTCGGTGTTCCTTCCCTCATCGAGAGTCTTAGAGGCTGTCCGTCGTTGGGAAGCTCAAAGTCGTCTTCCATATTTTCGATGTCTTGGGTTGGTTTGGGTGGTGGTGGTACGAAATTTATAGGCTTTTTCTCGGTTCGATTTTTTGCTATTTTAATAGTGGGGACATCCCCAAAAGAGTCATCGTCTTCGTCATCACGGAATTTGTTGAGAGCAGCGTGGCCACTTCTCAATTTGGTTGCTGAGGCCATCCGCTCCATAAATGTCATGCTAGTCTGCGGCTGGGCAAGTTGTGGTGATGTTGGGAATTCTGCACTGAATTGCCTCATGGCATCAGGGCGGTCTTTTGCGTCACTCTTCTTGAGCTTGAAGCCGCCATCCTGCGCTGAAGGCAGCTCAATATCCTCACCCCAATCATCTCCGAGAACCTTCTGGAGCCGTCGACCTCCCAGTCTCTTAATCGTACCTCCTAGCAGAGCCGACGAAGGCACATCTGTTGGGATGGGAATACCAGCATTCATGGCGGAGTTGATGGCATCTGCAGTTGATTTCTCGTCATCGGTCGGCAGTAGGACTTGCCAGTCCTCGTCCCCGCCGCCTACTGACTCTAGGTCGGAGCGAGTCGACATGCGCGATGATACCGAGTCGCGGTGGTGGGAAGTGGAGCCGACTGTGGTGCTGGATACATTACGGAAGTTAAGATCATCAATGCCCTGGAGGTCGCCATCATCGTCCCAGCACTCGATAGCCTCATCAACAGGCTGTCTCGGCTTCAAAGTCAATGGCTCCATTGGGATGGTTGCGGTATGGGTAGTGTTTGTTAGTTGTTGACTGTTGCCCTCCGAAAAGCTGGTAACAAAATATGATCAAGAATAAAAGGTCATAAATCGTACTGTCAAGATCGTGAGCTCATGATGGATACAAGCGTACGTTCGATCGGCTGGCTCGAGGGTCGAAAGCTGTGCCTAGCCGGTGTCTGAAGTCTAGAATATGTATGTAGGTGTACCACGAAATGTAAGGAGCAACCCCCTGACCCTCCGAAAGGGCAGGACTTGCAACGGACAGCTGCAGACAATTGACGTCTGTAGCTACTCGAAAGACAATGGCTAAGAGTCGAATGAAGCTCCGGACTCCGTGGTTGGTGAGGAGTACGTCGAATATGGGAGGCTGGTTTCATTTTGCGACCGTAAACCGACCTCCTCAGCCCTGTCGCCAAGACCACGCGTCAAAATTCCCGAGCCGCGTCTGCAGGAAGAGCATCCATAGGGCACGAGGGTCGGTTGCAGAAGTCCCTGCCGACTTTCTCCCGCTCCCCCACCAAAATTTTGGCTGGAAACATGGAGATATACCATAATCCGATTATTATCAACATTATTTATAAATTAAAACTCTATAGATAGTCCGTTTCACTTAATATATTACTTAACCTAATTATATATATAATAGTTCTTATACTTCCTAGCCCCTTTACGGTTAATCCCTAATATATATTTATTAATTTCCTACTATTTAATAGCCTCCTATTCCTTTTAAATAGCTACTTATAATTACTTATAATCTATAAAGTAGTATAATTTAATATAAGATTTAAGGATCCTTTATATATTCTTAATAAGATTAAGATCTAGTAAATTTACTAGCTAATTATTAATATATTTAAGTTCTATTTTATATTTATAAAAAGTATAGTAACTATTAGCTAATTTAATCTTATAACTACTATTATTAATTTATTATCTTCCTAAAAGATTATTATCTTACTATTAAGCTCTAATTCTATCTTATAATAATATATAATTAGTAGGATCTTACTATAATACTATTCCTATATTATTAGGCTACTAAATTACTACTTTTAAATATAAGTATTACTATTCTTAAACTCCTTATCTACTTCCTTTATATATTAATAGAAAACTAGCTTACTTTTATATCCTATACTAACTATAGCTTATACTAAGAACTGAGAGGCTATAGTACGCCGTCGCTTCTATATATAATTACTATAGTATTACTTATACTTATTATAAATAATCTAATTAATATAGCGAGAATGTTAGTAGAAATAATATTTATTAGAGAAGTAAACCTATAAAATCTCCGTAGTTAATACTATAATTTAGTAGGTAATAGTAGAGAACTACTATCTTCTATTTCTATTTAGGCTACTATTAATATTTATTATATTATAAAACCCGCTTATTTACTTAAATATAATTAATCTAGGCTTTTTAATACGCCTAATACTTATAATATCCTACCCTATTTATATATTATTATATAGTATCACTAGATAAAGGAGGTCTAAAAGTAAGTAGTAGATAGAAAGATAAGGGAAGAAATTTAGGCTCCTAAGTAAAGATATCCTATAACTTAATATATTAATTATATTAATCCTTTAATAACTTAATTATCTTACCTAGCGTATCCTTATTAATCTTCCTTAGTACTCCTATATATTCCTTACTAGGACGTCGCTATTATTAGTTAATAATAATAAGCTAAGTACGCTTAAGGATATATATTTTATAATAGATATCCTTCTTTAATACCCCCTTATAATCTAATTACTAGACCTTAATATATTTAGGAGTAGGGTATTTATAACTAAGAGTAATATGATTAGATGAGAAGGTAGGTATAAGAGGATATATATATTTACCTTTCATAGTAGTATAGTTAAGGGAAGAGAAAGGGGGTCTCCATAAATTAGGCCAAAATTTGGGTGGGGGAGCGGGAGAAAGTCGGCAGGGACTTCTGCAACCGACCCTCGGCAGTCAGCTAGTCATCACTCCAGGCAAGACAGCTCGCTTGTACAATCCTATATTTGTTTCACGCGGCATACTACAGCTAGAAGCATCCAACAATATTCGCTTTCCTCCATGAATGCCCCCGAAAGATTCCCAAAATTATCCCTCGAGCCATGACGACCGAGCACATCCTCCGAGTGCCCCGCAGTGACAGCAAAGGGGATTTCGTTCTGATCAATGTCACATCCAATGGCAAATCAGCTTTAGACCTCAGACTCTTGGCCACAGAGGGCGAGAGTCCTTACGTTGCTAGACGTGAGTTTGTCGCGTTCTCGTCCCTGGATTCGGACTGACCACTGATCACTCAAGCAAAGTAAAACAATCCCGTATCTCGCGATTGCGTGACTCAAGAAGCCAATTGAGCGAAGAACAATGGCAGAATATACTTCTATCCTCTCTACTACACCGTCGCATTACGGCCCAAACCTCGGACGCGCATACTGTGGAGAAGCTCGAGATAAATGCAACCATCGCTGAAGATTCCCTTTCCATACACTTCCGAAACAACATCTCAGGCATCATACAGAAGCTGGGCGAAATCCAGCTGAAGCAAGATGAAAAGGAGGAGATCGACTCCATCAGCTGGTGCGGAACCGCCGTCCAGCGTGGCAACGATCTAGAAGCAGAAGTACAAGACCTAACAAACAAGTACGAAGAACAGGGCAAGACAATAGAGAAACTCAACCAACAGCTCGAAGACCTCATCGAAGCCAAGAAATCACACGAAAACGCTCTGCTGGAAAAGTTCAGAGAGCTACTCAACGCCAAAAAGCTAAAGATCCGTGACCAGCAACGCTTACTGGCAGGAGCAAAAGTCGATCCAACACATGCAGCCAAGATACAGTACGCCCGCTCAGCACCAAAGACTCACACACCGACCGCATCGCGGGCAAGCAAACGAAAAGCAAAGGGCGATGCAACAGCCTCCGAGTCTTCCGAGGAGGACAGCTTCGAACCGAAAGCCGTCGCGCAAAAGGACGAAGTCAATGGTTCGGAAGAGGCCGACAATACACCCGAAGCTTCCGATGACGCAACAGAGGACGAAAGTGACGATGATTTGGACTCTGCTCCGCGACCGAGCATATTTCCCACCAAGACTAAAGCCCGCGAGGACGAACAAGGTGGAGACCAAAAGATGCAAACGGATGAATTACCCCCGACTAGGCAATTGCCGTTTGAAAAGTCAGATGCTGGTGGCGGGAGGGAACAGGTATCACAACCAACCGGGGAGGATAGATCAACTCTGAATCAGGAAGCAGGGAATGAAGATGACGAGACTGATGATGATGACGAGCTATGATAACGATGTGGGAAGCGAAGAGTTGACGAACGTTGACGTTGGAAAACTTTCGATATCTCAATGTCTGATGAAAAGAATTTGGATATGCAGCGTCAATTTTGCATAAGGGGTTTGGTCTCATAAAAATGTGGCATCACAGAAAGGTAATGAGGCGTATTAGAACAGCATAGTGTCGGGGTTCAAGCACCGACCGATTGCTTTCACACGTTCTCACAGTATGAAATGAGAGAACCGTCTAGCAAGTGGGACTCCATAGAGTAGACCACAATGGACACATCACTCCGTCCAGTCTATGATCTGCTGACCAAAGCCTGCTGGCTGACACTGTATAGCCCAACTCACAGCCACGACAGAGTCCGAATTGTGACAAAGTTGATCATATTTGATCACGAGTCCTGTCTAACGAGCGAATCAATGCTACGCGCTCGTCCTAATTCATTCGATGTTCCTCCGAACGAAGAATAAATAACAATGCTCAAACACCAATCTCCAGCTCCAGAACCCCTCGCTGAACCATGACGTAAGTCTCCAAGGCTTCTAAACTACACTCTCATGCACATTCGAAGTCCGTTGCATGGCGACAACTGGGCCACGAGTTAGCGTCCACACGCCCGAGAAGCAAAGCCCGCAAAGCAACTACCCCACGAAACTCACCGATGTCCTCGAGCTCATACGAGCGCCTCCGGTCTTTCCTGGTCCTGCGACAAGGCCATTGGCCATGCATCAAGCGATCGAAACCTTGTGAGTCCGCCAATAGATAGTAAACTCCGGCCATTGCGAAGAATACGCCAAGGGAGAACACCCACACGCGGATGATGGTCGAAGCAGATGTCATGACAACCGTGTCCGTCCACGCAGGTACGTTGAACCAGCCGAAGATACAGAACAAGGTCGCCAGCGCGTCAACCAGAAGTATCGCCAGTACCAACTGCCATGACGGTACCGAGGTCCAGAATGGCTGGGCTCCAGCCCGTGTTATGAGAATCAACCAATTTTCCGTCAATACGATTTCAAGAAAGAGTACCGAATGGACAGGACCCTTTTCTTGAATGATACCCAGACCAAGGCGGTTATTCAACGTTGTTGAAACGCAAATCCAGCTTCCGGCAGCGAGTATAATCCCGAGGATGATGGAGATTCCCCACATCTTTGGTAAATTCCACTTGACTGGAGAGCGTGAGAATGGTGCTTTGTCGTAAGCAATAGCGAGCGTCGCGATGTCTGCAAAGATGGCAATGAAGACGACGAGCTGTATCTTGAGACTTTGGTTGTAAATAGCTATCCAAAGCCCTAGGAAGATTTCCAAATGTAACGACAGGGCTATACGGTAGACCACATAGGCGTACATCCTGTGGAAGATCTGTCGAGATGTCTTGATTGCGTCGATGATAGCAGACAGACCAGGTTCGCGGAATACGATATCAGCTGCAGAGCGGGCGGCGTCTGAGGCACCTTCCACCGCGATACCGGCATCAGCCCTCTTGAGCGACGGAGCGTCGTTCACGCCGTCGCCGGTCATGGCGACTAGATAGCCCCGCATCTGCAACATGTCAACCACATTATACTTGTGCTGAGGGAACACCTCCGCAAATCCATCTGCTGCCTCAACGAAATCGTAGAATTTGTGTCCAGGTAAGTCACCTCCCCCACCAAGGCCGAGTCTTTCCGAATTGTATATGTTCTCACCAAGACCGAGTTGACGGGATGTCTCCTTGGCTAGAAAGCTCTAAGAATTAGCATTACTGACCCCTTCAGCAGAAGGTTGCTTAGGAAACCTCTTGTGACAGACGGAATAGGATAAGGGGTCCGAACCAATACCCACAGCATCCCCGGTCAACATCTTGATCCTTAATCCGAGATCAATAGCTTCGGCCATTGTTTTTGCAGTGTCGTGACGGGGAGGATCAGAACATGGCATGATCCCTAGCAGTTCCCAGTGACTTCCCGCACGCTTTCTGGCGACCCCTAGAGACCGAAATCCGCGTCTGGCCAACTCAGCGACCTTGTTGTTGTATTCTGTGGCTGTCTCCTCGGGTATGACCCCGTCGACTTCTGAGACCAGCTTGATGATTATTGCTGGCGCTCCTTTGACGCAAGTTATATGTTCTCCCCGTTGAGACCTCACAACGGATGTTGCTTTCTTCGAAACCGGGTCAAAGGGGGTAAATTCGAGGACCTTGAATGTTGGGATCATGTCTTTAGTTAGAGGGTAGTTTTTCAGTGCCTTCAGTAACGCCTTGTCAATGGCGTCGAGGCCCTTTTCTTTGCGTGAAGCGGCCAAACATGCCACAAGCATGAGCTCATCTGGCTGTACGTTTCCTATGGTGTATGGCTCAGACAGCGAGAGTTTGTTCTGTGTGAGAGTACCAGTCCTATGAGACGTCAGCTTCTGGACGGTGATCGCGCATAGACGCTATCACCCTTTGGAAGCGTTCTCCTCAATGACAACCTCAGGACGGTGACTTACTTATCAGTGCACAATATTTCCACTCCTGCCAATGACTCGATTGCTGACAAATTCTGGACAATAGCCTTCTTTCTAGCTAGAACGGCAGCGCCAACAGCCATGGTTGTAGTCACTACCGCAGGAAGTCCAACTGGCACTCCAATGATAGTGATAGCAAGGGTGAACGTTAAAATCTTAGTAAGATGCAGTGAACGGTAGAAACACGATACCCATACGACGAACAAAGTGGCGACAACAAGGCCTAACAGACGTCTTCCGATGCCACTTAGGACCTCCGTGAAGTGGCCTTTGCCTGCGGAGGCGGCGTTGACGAGTGCAGCAGAGCGTCCAACAAAGGTACTGTCGCCGGTGTCGGTGACTATCATAAAGGATTGGCCCCGCTTGATCGTGGACGATTGATAGATGACTTCGCCGACATGCTTGCTCACAGCGAGGGATTCTCCAGTCAGTGCAGACTGATCGACTTGTAGGTGGGCATCTTTGGTGACAATGCGGCCATCAGCAGGCACTATTGTACCCTTATATTGAAGTCAGACCCTGCTGGTGTTCCGAGGTGAAGGGTATGATCCCGAACATTGACTCACTTCTTCGAGGTGCACGATGTCGCCAGGGACCAATGCAATGGCCTCGACCACTTCCAACACGCGATTACGTCGTACATCGCACTTCAAAGCGAGGCCATTTTGCAACTCCTGGCTCTCTCGTCAGTCTGGCTATTTCGAAAGGGGAGCATACCTGTCGAAGTATTGCAAGGAGGGATCACGTGCCTTGACAATGCTCCCAGCCGTATAGTCTTGAGTGAATCCAATGACTGCGTTGAGTAGTAGCAGGCCTACTATCACACCTAAGTCGACCCAATCCCACAAGTAGGCAGCTAGCACACAGGCCGCCTTGCAAGAATAGAGTCAGCTTTATGCCACCTTCCTTGGAGAGATGCCTGTGATTACCTCCATAACGAACTGGATGGGACCAACAAAGAACATGGCAAATTGCTTGAAAACATTCCGTTTCTCTTCCTTCATTTGGTTCCAGCCGCATTTCTTGCGCCTTTGAAGAGCTTGATCGTGTGTCAGACCGCTTGCTGGGTCGGTTTTCAACCAGTCGTCTGGAACCTGCTGTGAGGCTCCAACCGGTACTACCTCTTCTGCGATCGGTATCTGCCCTCCATCCTCAGCTTCCAGTGTCGCAAGGAGTTTGTCCAGACTTTCGTGATCGGGTCCTCCTCCTCCTCCAAAGCTGCCATCATGTGTAGCGCCAGAGTGTTTGCTGGTCACGCCTTGAAGCGCCAACTTTTCGGATCCGGTTCCCTCAAGGAAATAGCTTCCTCCGCTTGGATACAGCATTTTCGTAGGTCTTTCGTTCTCCTTTGAGCCCCGGTTGGGTGAGACCTCGCTCAATGGAGCGCCGGAGTATATAGACATAGTCCTTCAATGTATAGAATGCTGTACAGTACCGCTGGATGCAAACCAAGCTATTTGTTGATACTGACAGAGAATGCAATATGATGGCGGATGAAAATGCAGAGAGAAGTGGGTTGGGCATGGTTGTTGTTGGAATAGGACACTGGATGTTCTTGCTCTTAATGGAAGTATAACAGAAGAATTGGAAAGAGCTTTGGGTATTCACCGCGCTTTTCGCTCTTCCAAGAGCCTGCAATTTGTGGTCAGATTGGAAGTGATCCTCTCGTTGCATTCTGAGATTGGAAAGGTTAGTACAAAGCCAAATGAAAATTGCAGCAGCTACCACATACCCAAACTCTACCATTGTCGCCACTTGCAGCGCTCCGCGATGTTGCTCTATTAGCAGATGCCTTTTCCATTTAGCATACATTGCGATTTGGATGCTAGTAGACGTGGTCCGGTCAATCTAGTGCTCTACAGCGACGGGCTGCTAGAGAGCTCCACAGAACAGTGTTCAACGTCTCTTGGTTAGCCTGCACATGACAGGCTTCCCACCTTTATAAAACGCCTTCAAAAGGAGTATGTTCCCTCCTCACCATTACCCCCCCCCAATTCCCCGATCCTCAAATCTCACCCATCAAAAATCAAAGGCTCAGTGAATATCTCCTGTCCAACCAGACAACATCAGCAGTGATACATCATCTCACCCCAAGACTCTACGAATTGAATGTTGAGATTTGATACCGGCGTGTGTCCCAACTCGTCGAATGCGATAGTGCCGTCGATGGTAACGACCGCGATGGTTTGTGGGATTGTTGTGCTCATTCTGGCGATGAGGGGTTGAGGTGGAGGACGGGTGATTGCACGGAGATACCTCGGACTATATTACATGGACAATTATATCTTCTCGAATGACAACTTGTTTTATATTGACTGCTTTCATTGGTTTTTGATATTCTGGCTACATAAGCGAGCTCCTTCTTAACATACAATCACGAACCAGCATATGTCATTACTCAGCCCTGGAGCGAACAGCCAACCGTCCGTAGTGCTCTACGAAACAAGCAGCATGCATAATCTCCGTAAGTAGGGATAACTATTCACCTTTTGACCACGTCACCTGAATGAAATCGCCACCATTAAAGAGGAAAAGACCGTCCGTGTCTCATGCAGCGTGCTGAATGAAAATTCCACGACAAGTGTCCATCCAACGCCATAAAGCTTAGTAATACTGTGAAGTGAAGAGGCAGCAAGTCCGTAAAATCCTGTCGCAATTGGGTATTCCGTGTCTATATTGAACGCCATTGTCGATATGCCGCTAGAACGCCTTGGATGCCTCGATGCCGTGAGTCCAACCGACTGAGTGGATCAAGCCGAAAGAATCACGCAGCACCAGGTGGAGGAGGCTGAGACGTTGTAGACGTTGACATGGGGAAACCAGGTGGGAATTGGAAACCGTTGGGCATCCCGGGAAATTGGAAGCCATTGGGCATGACCCCGAACGCAGGCACAGCAGGAGCAACGCCGATGTTGTTGGGATCACGGTGGCTGTGCTCAGACTTGATGTAATTCTGCTGGGACGGAGGCTCATTGCTTGGGCCATCGCGGGTTGAGCGCGGTCCCTGCTGGCCGCCCTTGTCGGTTTGCATACGTCTTGAGATAGCTGTCGATGAGATTAGTCTCTTCGCAAGGAGTGCGGACAGAGAATGGTGCTTACCCTTGGAAGATACACCAGCACCAATCTCAATGTCTGGCTCTTCGACAACCATTCCTGGTTCAATCTGCTTGCCGCCAGAACCGCCATACTCTGCGGTCAACATCCACTTGTTGTCTGCATCGGTCAGCCGATCAATGGGTATGATGCTGATCCCAGTCTGATAGTTGCTGCAATCACGGGGTCCGAAGCCAACACCCCAACGAGTCTGTAGATAGTGGATTAGCAGAGCAAGGTCTTTTGGGGGTGGGGAAAAGGCTGAGAAGGAGTAGATTCAGGACTCACTCGGAGCTGCATATCAGGGGACTTGTAGCGCTCCATTCCATCTTTAGCTTGCTGAGCGTCCTTGCGAGTGAGCATTTTGACGAAGGCATGGCGCTTGTCGACGTTGACGATGCAGGTCTGGACTAAACCGAATGCAGAGAAGATTCCGCGCAGGACTTCTTCGGAGGAACTTCAAATTTTGGTCAGAATTGAGTATGATGCATCAGAGAAAGGGACGACTTGCGTGACTCCACCAACGAACAGAGTTCGACTTAGGACTGCGTGAATGGTAAGTATGTAGCTGGTGGACTTCGTGGGGATGCATGCAACACTCACCCTTGATATGGTTAGGGGGAAGGGAATGGTCAAACTGGATGATCTTTGGACCTGGAGGCGGCAACTTCTGATCACGAGGGCTATCACTCCTACTGTAGCGGTCTTGCGGGCTTCGTTGTCGATATTCGCTGCCTCTACCTCCTCCGCCTTGGCGCCTCGAGTCTCCACGGCCAAAGTTTCCATACACAGGACTATCGCGACGACGAGGGGGGCTAGCATCACGACGTCTATAGCCGCCCGGAGAGCGAGAGCGTGACCGATCTCTATACCGGCCTGAGGGAGAGCGCACACTGTACGAATCGCTATATCCATTACGGTCACGTGACGAGTCGTCCCTTCCATAACCTCCGTTTTGCTGGAGCCCAGGCTGTGCCGCGGCACCACCACCAGCGTTCATGAGGACTGCTAGCAAAGGAGCCCATTGCTCTTGGGGCACACCTTGAGCTTGAAGCGCTTGAAGAAATTGCACTTGCTGCGCGAGCCCTTGATTTTGCTGGGTTATCATGGGGTTTGCTTGCATATTTGGCTGCCCATTCGCCATACTCGGCATATTCAGTCCAAAGTTCGGTACACTACTCATGAATCCACCCAAGTTGCTCGCGCCATTTGCAGCCCCAGGTACATTTACAGCCTGAGTAGCGGACGGTACGGTAGAAGCTGTGCTTACAAACGAAGGCATATTTTGCGGGAATGCATTCGGGAAGTTTGATACATTGCTTGAACTAGCCTGGGACGGAGTTCCAGTTGCTGCAGTGTTTGTCTTAGCCATTTCTGCCAACGCCTTCAGGACCTGTGATGTATCCTGAGTGGGAGCTCCAGCAGCAGTATTACCATTCGCTCCCATTAGTGGGACGAAGTCTTTTGGCGGGGACACAGTAGGAGTTGTTGATCGAGGATCTACAGAGAACGAAAGATATCAGAAGCTTAATCACAAGGAACGGCTTTTTCTCATTGGATGCGACAACGCTTGGAATCTTACCATTCGAAATCGAAGGGTTCAGCTTCTGCTTGAATCCAGCCAGCAGCGCAGCCGGAAATGTACCGCCACGCTCCCAAATATCAAGGAGTTTCACAACCCTAGCCTATTACGAAAAAAACATACGTGAGTTGGGACTTATACAATATACAGGGGGAGGGGTTTCAACTAGACGATCGAGAGCAAGAACAGGTGCCGATATAGAAGCCAGCCATCTGATGCCTGGCTTTAGCTCTATTCTCTAATAAGCGTACCTTTTGTTCTTCAGGAGCGTTTGTGATGATGTCAGACATGAAAGAAGGCAGCAACTCGGTGACACGGTTGACACCGGCAGCAAAGGTTCCATCAGGTGCAGATGGTCCCACTGTCTGGCCGGCCTTGCGTGCCTGCTCTACCCATCCTCGTGTTACAGAATCTACGACATATAAGACGCCTAGCTTGTGTGTCACAGGTGCCTTCTTGAAGTGTGTGTATACACGTTGGATGAGGACGGTCTCAGACTATGAAGTACCACAATGGATTAGCATATGGTCATGGCTATGTGGAAGGACAGATAGGTATTGTGTGGACATACTTGAATATTGGCATTGCACAAAGCAGTGATACTGTTCACCTTGCCTCCGGTGACTCCAGGTGCTTTGAGAGCAAGCATAGACTGGAGAATGCTGTCGAGCTCGGCTACGCAGGACGACATGGCGGGAGCGTCGATCTTGATACAGCTTACTTCACCTCACGGGGCCTTATCAATGGAGAGATTACGGTCGCAGAAAAACTAAGGCAGGTGCTCTGCGATCGTTCCCTTGAGATGTGTTTGCAACCAAAAGGTGACAAAAGAGAGGATATGTAGTAGAGCTTTGCGTGATCTGTGGAGATGGTGTCGTAGGCGAATGCTGGAAGAGCAGAGTGAGTTGTGAGTCTGACAGTGAGTCGTGGCAAGTCGAGATCCTGACACGGTTACGATACACTATAGGGGCTTGCAGCACAACTTCTGAGGCAGTCTCTAGACCTAGTTATCACCCTAGACCATTGAGCTGACGGATTTTGATGATTTAATTGAAGTTAGTGATGAGTTGTGTTTGCTGAGAGAATTGTTGAGGACGGTTAGTGTAATGTTCGAAGGCGGGCCCTCAAATCCGAGATTTCGCTTGGCGCGCTAGAAAGGTCCCGGCCACCCGACCTGGTGATGTTAAAGGCAAGTCGAAACTACAATGTTGAACAGAGTCTCTGCTTATAATTGTATGTGTAGACTAGGTGAAGGAAGTCTCATCGGAACAATACCGTAATCATCGCACTTCCATCTTGTGCTGACATTGTAGGGTAATATCGGCTTATCCTAGAGGAGATGGAAGCTTGACCACTTTAAGCTTTCGGTCGCCGGTAACGTCTTTTGGTTGAGCATTTTTTAGAGCTTCCCTCAATCCGAGCTGCATCCTGCCCAATTGAGTCTTGTATCATACCACCCACAATGGCTTCAGCTCTCCGTGTCAGTAATGCTGCACTCCGTCCAGCTCTCTCCTCCAGTCGTTCTCCGGCCCGATCAATCGCATTCAACAGCTTACGATACTACTCATCAACTAAGGAAAAGGCAAGCTTTTAAGCCTACCAATCCACGATTCTCGGGCTAATTTGTGCTGCAGACCCTCAAAGACACCTTTGCCGACAACCTCCCCCGTGAAATCGAGAAGATCAAGACACTGAGGAAAGGGTACGGCTCGAAGGTCGTTGGTGAGGTTACTCTCGACCAAGTGTACGGAGGCGCTCGAGGTATCAAGTCATTGGTGTGGGAGGGCTCTGTTCTCGACTCAGAAGAGGGTATCCGATTCCGGGGAAAGACAATCCCAGAATGTCAAAAGCTTTTGCCCAAAGCCCCGGGTGGACAAGAGCCTCTTCCTGAAGGTCTGATCCTACTCTACCATTATTCGGGTACTTTGTGCTGACTGTACCAGGTCTTTTCTGGCTCCTCCTGAGCGGCGAAATCCCCAGCGAGCAGCAAGTCCGTGACCTCTCTGCAGAATGGGCCGCACGTTCCGACGTCCCTACCTTCGTCAAAGAACTCATCGACCGCTGCCCCAGTGACCTCCACCCAATGGCCCAGTTCTCCCTCGCTGTCACAGCTCTCGAGCATGAATCTGCTTTTGCCAAAGCCTACGCCAAAGGCATGAACAAGAGCGAGTATTGGAGCCACACATTCGAGGACTCAATGGACCTGATTGCTAAGCTGCCCACTATCGCTGCACAGATCTACCAGAACGTCTACAAGGGCGGTAAAGTGCAAGCAGTCCAGAAAGACAAAGACTACTCTTTCAACTTTGCTAACCAGCTAGGCTTCGCCGAAAATAAAGACTTTGTCGAGCTGATGCGATTATATCTCACTATCCATACCGACCACGAGGGTGGTAATGTCAGCGCTCACACAACCCATTTAGTTGGCAGTGCTCTCAGTTCCCCCATGCTATCGCTCTCCGCAGGTCTGAACGGTCTTGCCGGCCCTCTGCACGGATTGTCCGTCTTCGCCCCCATTTCGCCGGTCTACTTTTGCTAACAGACTACTAGGGCCAACCAAGAAGTCCTCAACTGGCTGCAAAAGATGAAGTCATCTATCGGCTCTGACCTTTCGGACAAAGCTATAACCGACTACCTTTGGAGTACCCTCAAATCAGGCCAAGTCGTCCCCGGCTACGGCCACGCCGTCCTCCGCAAGACCGATCCCCGTTACGTCTCGCAACGCGAGTTCGCCCTGAAGCACCTGCCTGACGACCCTATGTTCAAGCTCGTCAGTCAAGTGTACAAGATTGCCCCTGGTGTTTTGACCGAACATGGCAAGACGAAGAACCCGTTCCCCAATGTTGACGCGCATTCGGGCGTCTTGCTGCAATACTACGGTCTAACAGAGGCGAGCTTCTACACTGTCCTCTTCGGTGTCTCGAGAGCTATTGGTGTTCTGCCTCAATTGATCATTGATCGTGCTGTTGGTGCACCCATCGAACGACCTAAGTCTTTCAGTACAGAGGCTTGGGCTAAGCTTGTTGGGGCTACGCTGTAGGATATGGTTTGAATAATATTGAAACTTTAGCGGCCGTTACTCGTACACATCAAGGATCTCAGGGACTGTGGATCTTGACTTAGTGTTGCGAGTGTATTGTTTAAGAAAGGGTGATTTGGCGTGTTCTTGCGTGGATAATCCGAACTGTAACATTCAACATATACTCCACCTTCACCAATCTGTCGACCTTTTTTTTTTTGCATGAACATGTTCCACTTCATGTTCCACAGCGGCACAATTCGACTACCGTTGTCTATGGTGTTATCATGTAGAGGTCCAATCTCGAGAGCTTCGGCGACCGATCGATGGGCTACAAAAACACAATATTAGCCTGATATTGAGAGTTGAGGGCCACTAACGGGGGAGCTCCTAAAGCAAGCGTGATATTGCCGTAAGCGTGGCCTTGGCGCTCAACGAAGCTTGTCAGGCTTGGACCCTGGCTGGCATGCTTTCAAGTTCCCATACAATAACTCCAAGCTTCGGTGACTTCTGGTAATCTTTTCTGGCTGCTCGCCGCCACTAGTGTACAGTCCTGAGGCTCTGATACCCCTGTGTCCAGCTGTTGAACATACCGTGCTTATCTCCACCTGCCTAGCCGTGAATAGCGTGTTTGAACGTGCTCCTATCAGCTCATCGAAACGTCTTTTATCCTCTCGAGCCCAAGAAGACTTTCTTTCTCTTCAACATCACCAGCAACGAAGCTAAAACTCTCCCTTGGTCAGGGCCCCGTCAAATCTCTCTAACCCAGGGATGGCCGCCCAGTCAGTCACCGGCTCACAGCCCGCTGCGCTCGAGAAGAAGCCTGTGAAGTTCAGCAATCTGCTACGTGAGCAGCCCGTTCTGCGCCAATGCTCGTGTGCCATATCTGACTTGATGTGATAACAGTGGGAGCTGGACTGAACATGTTCGAGTTGGTCAAACGCCTATCTGCAAGCAACTTACCCATCGGCTAATAATTATTTCAGAGTCACAACCCTGGGCCAGGTAACTAGACGCTGTACCTAGCTTCGGGCCGCCAATGTGCTCACGCAATTGAGATAGCCCTTGGAAGTGGTCAAGACGACTATGGCAGCGAACCGAACAGATAGCTTTGCAGGCGCCCTGGCAAGAGTTTGGGGGAGAGGCGGTGTGCTAGGATGTAAAGCCCCTGCGAAACTTCGTACACACGCTCACGCATGTTGACCTTGTTTGACAGACTACCAAGGACTGATCCCCTGGGCCTGGATTGAAGCCTCAACAAAGGGCGCCGTCCTCCTCTTCGTCGCTTCGGAAGCAGAATACTATGCCAAATCCTTCGGCGCTTCTGATTTCGTTGGTGGTATCTCTGGCGGTATGGCCGGTGGTGTTGCTCAGGCATATGCTACAATGGGGTTCTGCACGTGTATGAAGACAGTCGAAATCACGAAGCACAAGATTGCTGCGAAAGGTGTCAAACCCCCAGGGACCTTTGAGACGTTCATGGATATCTACCGAAAGGAGGGTATTAGGGGTATCAATAGGGGCGTCAATGCTGTGGCGATTCGACAGACTACGAATTGGGGCTCGAGGTTTGGGTTATCACGATTAGCGGAACAGGGTATCAGAAAGGTTTCTGGCAAAGAAGATGGGCAGAAGATGGGAGCAATGGAGAAGATACTCGCTAGTGGTCTGGGCGGTGGATTGAGTGCCTGGAATCAGCCCATCGAAGTCATTCGTGTGGAGATGCAGAGCAAGACCGAGGATCCAAACAGACCGAAGAACCTGACTGTTGGAAAGACGCTGAATTACATTTACTCCAACAACGGTATCAAAGGCCTGTACCGAGGTGTGGCTCCACGAATTGGCTTGGGCGTTTGGCAGACGATATGCATGGTGGCGTTGGGTGATATGTAAGAATCCTCTGTCTCTAGAGGTGGAAAGGTACTGATGATCCAATTAGGGCGAAAGACTACGTCGAGAAATTGACGGGAGATAAGGTCACGTAAGTCATCCTTTGATCCGAAGGTTTTCCCAAATTTCCCTCATTGTGACCGAGCTTAATGCGAAGATATGCTGACTCTGAAATCGTACAGCGCAAAGCACTAGAGAGGTTCGGTCCGGCGTTCAGCATCCAGAGCTCTTGCTCACTTCGGACACAATGAGCTATGAGCGTATGCGTAGCTCAGAACATGAGCTTTTCCTGCATTGGCTCAAAGCAGACTAACAGATAGAAGAGCATTTTAACATGATTCTGATATGAGTGGTGTTCTCTGTACGACATCGAGATCCCTTGTAGTACACTTGCGCCCAAATTGGCGCCATAAAATGCGAAATCCTACCCCTGGTATCTCCATGAGATTCCAACGCCTGTACCTTTCCAGCCCTTACTCCAAGGTCATGCAACGCTACCAAATGTCCTCATGTCACATCCTCAACGCCCCGCCTTTGAAATCTCCTATCCTCCCCATTCTCCACACAACTCCATGCCAACTCAGGCACCTTCTGTCCCCTCCCATTCATCCTCCCCAATAACCAATCCGTTACACTAACCACCCTACTCGTCTTATCCCAATTCCCACGCTCCTCCGCATGCTCAATCGTATGCGTTATAATCCTCCCCTCCTCATCAAACTCGAAAATGAACAAGCCGCAAAACTCCTCATCATCCCTCGCATCGCCACCCAACCATTCCGTAATCTTGTCCACCTGCTCCGACGCCTCTATCCCGCGGTAAAACACACCCATACCTTTTCCCTTCGTCTTCCCGCACGTCTTCCATCGCACGATGAGGCGCTCGTTGCCGACGCTGGTGCGATGGTTCGAGTAGGACGTCCCGCATCCGTTCTTGACGACGCGTTCGGTGAGGATGGTGAGGCGGACGTTTCCGACGATGGGGACGCGGCCCCAGGCCATGGGCGCGGTCCAGAGGGCGGCGTGGTATGCTACGCGGCCGCTGACGGTGGGGAGGTGGGGGTGGGTGGAGGGGAAGAGGTGGAGTGTTATATGTGGGGAGAGGATTTCGGGGGGGAGGGGGGAGGCGAGGAGTGTTGGGAGGCGGGATTGGAGGATGCGGAGGGCTGGGTGGGGAGGTGTGTTAGTGCGTTGCTGTATTTATCTTTGGAGGGGGTAGGGTTACTCTTCCCAAGTTTCAACGTCCGCTCGTCGGGCGGGGCATGGTCGTCTTTGAAGCCGGACTCCTCAGGAGCTTGGTGCTTCGGGCTCGAGCTTGTAAACCATACTTCGGGGAAGACATCACGCTCTACGCGCACTTGGGCGAGAGAGCGACAAGGTGTGAACACTGAGGTGTGAGGGTTGAAGGGTTTGAAGCCGGTGGCGTGTGGCCGTGGCTTCAGGACATATCTGGGAAAGCGTAGGAGGCTTGACGGTGTCTTCCTCATGAGGATGTGTGTCACCGTAAGAAAAGAGACATGAATGATGATTATGTAGGTATATTGAGAATGATTGTAGCGGGAAAAAGGATCTTAACACAACGTTGAATGACGTAGATCCTTGGCGTTGTGAAGCTTTTCTGTCCTGTTCTCCACGCTCTGGAACTTCTTGAGTCCCCCCAACCCATAATCTAATTTCCGATACGTGAGCGAAGCTCCTGGGAACGCATTGAATGTTGTCGGGACACCTTCTATAAATCTATTTGATCGGAAGTGTGTATTGCCTTGGGTTCTTTCGCATGCAGGCTTCATGCGAACCAGACATGGAGGAGGGCATATTCCTGTCAATGCGTCCTCAATTTCCTCTTCCCTCAATTCAAGATACAATGTTCAGAGTCCCGTATCGCTATCGCTTGGCCTCGACTGTTCGCACCCAGACTTGTCCTTTGTGCGTGTCTTGTCAAACCTCTCCATACCAATTGAACTTTCCGAGCAGTGAGAATGACCCTCGAATTCAGTCCAAGTGACTTCGTAGCATGTATCCTTTTTGCTCAGAAAGTCTGGAAGAGATGTCTAGATGCGCCAGAGGAATTTCGTCTTCTATCTACAGAAGTTGCGAGCCTGCAGCTCGTCCTTGGAGAGGTGCAGGAGTCTGTCAGCGGCTATGAGCTGGACGAAAGAAGGAAATTGGAACTCAGGCAATTGATAAGCGGATGCTGTGAGGTCTTGATGGAATTACAGAGCCTATATTACAGGCATAAGCATTTGGGCAGCCAAAGCAGGAGGAGTTGGAATCGTCTCTCGTGGGGTAAAGACCCTGTCGAGAGTATACGACAACGCGTTGTTGCGAAGATCGGTCTTCTGACTGCATTCAACATCTCTATTGTCAGGTACGTGCTCTCAGGGTTGACGATTTTGCCATGGAGACGGCGACTCACTTTATTACAGCGCCAGCCAAGCTAAGGTACAGAAACTTTTGCAGCAGCTACTGTTCGAGCACCAGGCAGGACTCTGTGAAGGCTCGGTGATGTCTTCTGACAATCTCATATTAGCTGAGGAAGGAGACGGAGAGGGGTGGTTTCATATCGGACGAGAATTGGAGGATGTCGGGATTACTCCGGGCATGATTCGTGATCACCGTCAATATATCATCCGTTGGGTAAAGAATGCTTTGAAGCTTGGTAAGCTCAATGAGGGTGCAGACCTGCCAAGTGCACACCCTCACAGCCTTTCCCCCATGATGTATGAGCAAGAGAAATTTATCTCAATTACCGAGCAAAGTATCAGTATTCGAAGCACAAGCTCACAGGCACACGACATCTCGGATGAGTTTCGGGAGCCCAGAGAAAGTACAATCACACTGTCCGAGCTATCCGCGGACTCAATATCTGAACCACGGGATCCACCTTGGCCTGGAGACGTATCATTGAGCGACCAGTCTTCACTGCAATACAGGTGTGAGCATGTGTACTGTAGGGGCCGCCTGGACATGCGCTACACAACCTGGTTCGGGATTCTATTGCACGCTCGTACCGATCATTCTACAGGAAGCACACCATGGTCAAAACACCATCTGAGCGACTCCGAAGAGGCGAATGTGAACCATCCAAACCTGCTATGTGTCAACGACTCTGGCAAGTATCTAGCTTCCCGTACTCCTTATGGCAATATTCCAACAGACCAGGATCGCGAGGAGGTGGCATACGTCCTCTCGCAGCTATATCGAGCGGTTCGAAACGGCTCAATTCCGGTCGAGACACCGCAGCTTGTCTATGACCTCTACTACTCCAGGAGATGCGCGTTCTCCGACTGTCGATATACATCAGAGAACGATTACGAGCATAGGTGATTTCGGAAATTATACATATTAGACCACCTGATTGACTAGAGTTGACAGACAACACTTCATCGGTCATTTTCAGTCATGCGAGGCTCAGTACAATAACGACCTGCCACTGGAGTCCGGTGCAAACTTCACATCCCCAAGAACGACGCACAGCCTGGAGGCTGTCGCTCGAGTGCAGAGAGGATATGCTTATCCAAACGAAGAGCGTCGGACAAGAGGCAGAGCATTTCGTGGCTTTGGGATTTTTAGACGTTCAAAGCAGTACCTACCGCAGCTATCAACGACAAAGTCTCTCACAACTTCTATGCCCTGCCGTGTCACTCTCAGCGGGCAAACCATAGAATCCATTGTCGGAGCGCCCGCAGCAGATTCGACGAGGGGACCTTTGAAATCGAATAATCAAAGAAAATCTTCGCTGCATCCAGAGCTCCAGTCCAGCAACAAAACGAACCGGTACTCGAGGCCCACAGCGTTCGCTCTCATACCGGATCTTCGAATTGCTCAAGACCATGAGAAGCGCACAAGCAGTGATTACGCACCAAGCACCACGCGAGCAAGTAGTGATTTCCAGGTCAGCAGCCATCTACTATCGGAAAAGCTCTCAGCTTCTCAAGCTGAAAGAGAAGGCGTTTTATTCATAATGGCATCATTGAGGCAGACCTTGGGTGTTTCGAAGTAACGATTCAGGAAACGGGTTCGATGACTAGTGAGGATAATGTATGACAGTCTTGAATTTCCACTGGCTTTCTCGTATCTGTACCAACACTTTGCTGTATTCCATGTGTTTCCTTGTCCGTAGGTCTTTCGCAATATCAATGTTTATTCCCTCACGTGTCTGTCTTCGGCCAGTTTGTATAGTCCACGGCTAGAAAGGTGCATGTCACCGTACCCTGGCTCGTCGCAACGGCTTGACTCGTCCATATCAGAACGGGAGAGTAGGGGAGCCATTCGTTTTGGGTGGGGGGTGATGGTAGGATTGAGCACGAGGTTTTTGGGTAGGGAGAGTGGGATGAGGCCAGAGGAGATAAGGACGAGGATGGACTTGGGAAGGGAGTTGGAGAGGACGTGATGGACAGGCAGAGCGAAAAACGTGGAAGGGACATAGTCTCTCCAGATCGAAATGATTCCAAGGCCCTACAATAAATCTTATAATTCAGGCTGATTCGTCACATATGTTATGTGAGGACCATACAAACCCAAAACCCTCCGTCTCTCAACTCATACCCATTCCAACCCCCACCAACCCCTATATCCCATCCTCCCCTCACCCACATCCCCAAATACCACTCCACTACTCACCCCCACCGCATCCGCCAGCGCCTATCCCTCCTCACATGCACGCGCAAGACTTACATAATGCAACCAAAATTCTCGCATACAGCACCCTCGGAAACTTTCTCAACTCGCTCGTTTCAGCTGCGCCTACATCCATCCGACGATCCGACGAACCGAAATCACCTGCCGCTACCTTACCTTACAACATTCAAAATCATACTTTAGGGTTGCGGCTCTACACTTCAAGTTTGGTGGAGATATGCGGCTAGACACGTGGATGATTTGCAGCTTGAGAAACTTAGGTTGTTTCGACGGTAGGTACGGGTATGGCTGATTTTAAACGCTTGGTGTCGTTTCGAAGGGTTGGGGGGCGGAGTTGATGGGGGCTCGAGGAGGTGCTGCCACAAATTTCAATATCTGAGAATTGGTGAACGAATATTGTAGATTTGATGTTGCTATCTATAGGAATGATGGTAGTAGTAGTGGTAGCAGGCATGCTGCGCAATTATTATTGTGTCAGTGAAGACGGTATGTATCTTCCTGAAAACCCTCATGGGAACGTAACTCAAGCGAGCACGTATGCGTCGCACCAATGCTAGATGCTCGTGGTGAAAAGTTCAACTGCCCCAACGCTTCCTCCAAACGAACAAAATCGATGGACGCCAGTGCTCTATGCAACCAATACGCTATGGCAAAAGCAATGCCTGCCTTTCCAAGGTAGCATGTCCCGGAGGCTCCAGGGGCATTGTTTTGGACAAATATGAATCCAAATTTTAGGAGTTGGGGTTAAAGCAAGGATTGTTGGCGCTCACAAACGGACAGGCACCATTGACCAAACCCACGGGGCACCTCGACCCGCAGCCTACCCTCATGGGCAATTGCGATATACACGCGATGTTTAGCGTTCCATCCCAGTTGAAGTTGACCACCTCTTCACCATAATGGCCAGCCAGCGTGCAATTAAAAGATCCATCAAAGAGCACCTCCAGGATGGCCCAGTTGTTGTTGACCGTGTCTTGTAGAACCTGGTAAGGGGTGCGGCTACGGTATGATCCCATGTCTTTGTTGGAGAAAGTGTAGACGTGTCCGGTGGCTTGGCTCCAATAGTAGGCCGACCCGACCGAGTTGGTACACACGCTGTTATTACCCATCTGACAATCGAACCCATTGCCTCCTACCACGCTGTTTTCCACATCGTTCAGGGTCTCGTACGGACCTATAACCGGAAAGGCTTGCCAACCGTTCTGGGCCATCACCTCGGACGTCATGTAAGTCCTGAGAGCATAATCGAGCCCTTCCACTTTGCTTGGCAGCGAGAGCGAGGTTGAACCTGACCACATGCCGCTTTCGCAGAAATGGACGAAAGTCGGAACGTCACTCATCAGCAATTGGACTGCCTTGTTGATCATGTCTGCTAGCTGATTCGTGCTGTTGCCAAGCATTGATTCTATGTTGCCAACTTGTACGTTTTGCGAATTTTGCGTGCCTGTTGGCCACAGCGCTTTGGCAGTGGATGGCGCTTGCTGTAGGCTGATGGTCAGGACCTGAGCGGCCGTCCGTGTCACAAGTGACAGTCCCAGGACTGTGACTGCTATACTAGGTGCACCTAGGAATGCCAATCCTACGGAAAGGGCAGTAAGTAAGGCGAAGAGGCTGAAGGTCGTGGGCTTCACAGGATCGAGCTCGTTAACCAGTGCTTGGATGACGGTTTGAGCGTCGGCTTGGGCGGCTCCCAGCGCCGAGTAGTAGGTGGTGAAGAAATTGTTGACCGCTAATATGATGATATCAGCCGGGTCCCCAAATGCATCGCTATCAATTACTTACAGTAGATGTTTTTCATCATGTACTGAACTTTGGGTTGGAGGGCAGGGGCGATATTGGGATCAAGAGTGCTTTGATAGCTGCAGAATTGTGCGTTGATTTGCGAGCAGTCCTGGCCCGGAGAACCATGCCCCAGGCGAAGAAAACAGGTCGTCCATGCTTCGTTGGGCTTACAGCAGTCTGCTCCATCGTCGTTCTGAGCGGTGTCTGCGGTGTTACATCTGCGGACGGTCTGATTCCAACCTGTAACAGGATCCGTTAAGTAGGCAGTCAGATCTAGCTCGGCCCAGCATCTTGAATCGAAGGCTGCTTTGAGATCTGTGCAGTCGTACGTATATCTCTTGTCCAGGCCCAGTAAATCCTCCGCAGTTTCAACGGCAACGTCCCGACTCTTCAGTGGATTTGGTAAAGGTTTCCATTGCTGTAGAGGCTCCCATCGCGATAGTGGATAGTCTCTCTCGGTATGTGATTGCTGCAAGGGTGAGGATGCCGCGATCAACGTCAAAACGAGAAGGCTAGCGACAATGGGAGTCCGTCTCATAATGCAACGGATCATCGATAGGGCGACGGCGAGGAGAGCGGAAATTTGGAGCTGGAAGAATCGACGGGGTCTCTTGAATATGCATGGAGTGGGGACGATAGACGCGAGATGGAAGTTGGGGAAACGCTAGACTATATCGTCATTGATCGGCCACAAGTCTGACACGGTTCCCCTTAGTCAGAAGGGTATAGTTTAGATCGTCCATTGGGTCGCAAAGTGTTTCGAAACCTATTTTGTACATAATCACAGCTTGCAGTGTCTTGCTTGGATGGTCTAAAGGTGTCCAGCTCCGTGGCGATTCACGGCACATAACGTCTGGCTGCGCCTGTGCTGGGCATGCAGACCGGCACTTCGGCCGAGTTGGAAGGCTTGTCGATTGGATGACCAGAGATCGCAGGAGTGGTCATGAGTGGTAAGACGGGTAATTAATGAAACAAAGCCAACCGCCAACCGTCCGTATGATGCGGCTTTGCTTCGGCGATTAGCGCGCTTATACCGGGCATGGGATATCCCAACCAAGGCTTCATCACCTGCTCCCCAATCCGTGCTTAGTGAAGAAAGATACTTTTGGATCCCAAGGAATTCGACTGTATTAACAAGTACTGCGGCTCCAATAACCTGGGGTACGATCTGCCCGCATGCAAATGAACAAGATGTACTGTGACTTGACTTGCAGACTGCTTCTCCAGTTTTCGAGGAAGCCAAGAAATCCGATCCCCCATTTGTGGAGAGATGACTTGATCGTCCTTCAGTCTGACGTGGCAACCTACCTTCTCCTTCCCACCATGTCTTGCCGGTCACCTACCGCTTCCACTGCCCGAACCCAGATCGTTGAACCTTGTGAGATTGGTTTTATATTTGGCGCTGCCAGGATCTTTGCGTCGACTTCATCTGTAACACTGCAGACGCTCCAAGTTCTGTCGCGTGAGAGCATGAAAAGGCTCAATATTTATGCTTGGCCAATATAAGCAGAAGCCGCAAACTAGCCGGACACTTGCGCATTTCTTCGAGTTGCACCCCACCTATCAGGCGACTGACCGTTGCACTAACGTAGGGAGTGCAACTGGCCACCAAGACTTGTTTGAGAACTCTGACTCCTTCCTGGGTTAAATTCCGTTTGCTGGTCCACAACCCCATTCAGTATTAGACATCAGGACTTGTTTATGTTCCATAAGGATGGCAGCATTTCAGCCATTCGCATAGGGTAGAGTGTCTTGTAAGTATGATCACCGAGAGCAACTGCCTAGGGTACCAGAAGATCGGGCGTGTCGTTGCCGAGTCTCGTTCTGAAGCTCCTCGATGGGCTATGATTAAAGCTTATGGTACGTGGGTACACCCTCCTCAATCGTGTCTGCATGGGTCTCACTTCCCAATTGTCTTGCACCGCCCGAATCGAGAGTGGACGGGACACAAATTGAGATGCGATCTCTGCAAGACTGTGACACGCAGGGCAGCATTCAGGAAGCGCAATACGAGCAGGATTGACACTCATAACAACCAGTCGCAGTCTCTTCCAGGGTGCTTTGGGCCTCTAACTGAAAATACCTTATACCGTCATGCAAAGCATGGCAAACTGGTCCCAGTGGTTTGGTTTGAGAGTCTCATGACAAGCAAGGGGCCATAATGCGTTTCCCTTCCGATCACTTGACCATTTGCTCCTTGAATCATGGCTCAGGAACTTCGATGACATGTCGCAGATCGCCAGTTCCACGTGGATCGCTGCATGACTCTTTGGTACTGCATAAGTTTTGCGGCAATAGGAGGCTCAACAACAAGATGAAACCATTTGAGTACGAAGCTTTTCGGATGAGCAGACCGAATGTCAAAAGTGGGATATGGCCTTCTAGCACATCAAGTTGATCTGCGTGGCCGGTAGGATAAGCATTTACGGGAAAAGAACAAGGTTCTATCCACATGACTGTTCATTCGCTCTGTAGATCGTTAGTTGTTGATTGGTCCTGGAGACATCTCATACGCATTTCTGGGGCAAGTGACTGAGCATGAAACTCCTGAAAACAGGGATTGATCCATGAGGTGTTTTGTTTCTTTGAAGATGACGTAGGGTCTCATCGAACATAATGATACGTTATAGGCATCTTGGACGCAGAATATCTGTTTCCAGAGCCCAAAGTCAAAACAGTCGTTTCAAGGGAAATATTGCAGATGGTGTGCGCTTACATTCTGATCGCCCAAGCGCGTAATGAGCACCGATGTATCGGTGCACAAGCAGGTTTCTCCACCATTCGTTGTACTATCGTCCTTGAAACGGTGGGGGATGAACTATTCTTAAATTGAAGCATCATAAGCAGATTTCCATCGCTACACTAGGAAGATGACTCTTTGGCCAGAGTTCCATTTTGCTGCATCCCTGCGAACGATTGACGCTGACTGTCGCTGTTTCTACAAACGAGGCATGGCCACAACGAATCATACATTTGTTGGGTGAACGGCTGGAGGAGCTTTGGAGTAGGTCTTGTGGTACGAGTACATCATGGTTGCTTGCCTGGCCAGTTTCCCATAGATTGACTGTGATCTTCGATTCTCTCATTCTCATGTTGAAGCAGTAAGTCTGGCATTTAGATGTGGACCCGTCCAATGCCTGTGAAGCTGTGGTTTGTTTGGCAGCCACTGAAGAAGGGTGGGAGCTCTTTCGCTGCCGGGCTCCTCATCATGATCATAATGCTTTCATATTAGCTATTATGATGACTTTGGCCCAGCCCAAACTATCTTTATCATATCAAGTACCGTAGGCGAGCAACCGCATGACTGAGGGATGAGGAATGAACGACCGTCTCCTGAGCGCTGCTACGCCGCTCGAATCCGGTTAGCGCTTCTGGCGCTTATGGTCCAACTAATTCCGGAGGTGAGAGCATTATTGATTGTTCAGGCATCAGGACGAAAAAGACCCGCTCATATACTACTGCAGCAGACTGAATGAATATAGCAGATTACCGGCTGTGATCAATCCGTCTGGTCTAGAGATTTACTGAGCGTAACCTTGCGGTTGTGTGGACTACCGATAGCAGCATCCCTTCCTCTTCCCACGACACCCCAACACCTCAACCATGGCAAACGACGAATACGATGTGAGCAGCCTATAGTACCACTACTACAGTATTATACTGATCATTTTTGACCACAGTTCCTTTTTAAAGGTACCAGCCTCCAGTCGAACCTCCACCATCTGACCGCTAACCCTCTCTTGCCCCAGTGGTCCTAATCGGAGACTCCGGCGTCGGAAAATCCAACCTACTCTCCAGATTCACCCGTAACGAATTCAATCTCGACAGCAAATCGACCATCGGCGTCGAATTCGCAACCCGGTCCATCCAAGTCGACGCCAAGACCATCAAAGCTCAGATCTGGGACACCGCAGGTCAAGAGCGGTACCGTGCCATCACTTCGGCGTACTACCGAGGAGCGGTGGGAGCTCTATTAGTGTATGATATCAGCAAGCATCAGACGTATGAGAATGTACAGCGGTGGTTGAAAGAGCTGAGGGATCATGCGGATGCGAACATCGTGATTATGCTGGTAGGGAATAAGAGCGATTTGAGGCATCTTAGGGCGGTCCCGACGGAGGAGGCAAAGCAGTTTGCTAGTGAGTGCTGTTTTGAGGGAGGAGTGGAGGATTTCGGCTGACGTGGTGCAGGTGACAACAACCTGTCGTTTATTGAGACTTCGGCATTAGACGCAAGCAACGTTGAGCTCGCGTTTCAGAATATTCTTACCGGTGAATCTGTTCTCTTTCCATTGTCAGGAAGCAATGGGCTAATGTTTACAGAAATCTACCGTATCGTCTCAAGCAAAGCCCTCGACAACGGCGATTCAGGTCAGGCACCCATGGGCGAGCGCAAGGTCCTTGAGATCAGCAAGTCAGCAGATACAGAGACGAAATCTGGGAAGTGCTGTTGAGTGATATGATTGCGGAAGCAGACATGCTGGCTGCGGAACCGGGCGCTAGCTAGATGGCAGTTGTTTTGCGATTCGGTCTCTACTAAGCGAACGGGGGTGGTTCAGGCTCCTTTGATAGGCGTCCTCTTCATTCTAACGATCGGTAAGTTGTCTAATTGTGCATGGATGTTGTAGGCTTAGTGGGCGTCAGTCGGATTGATATCCCAATCCAATCAACTCTTGAAATCCCGTTCCAGATTTCGCGAATCATGACAAACTGCTGATTCCTGAGGCTCGGTTCAATATTCAGAATCAGCGGTGGTCAGTCAATGAATCAGGCTCATATATTGAAACTGAACGAAGAAACGTCCATCTATCTGCCAAATACAACATAGAGTATCTGCTCCACATACGCACAAGGCCAGATTACCGAACCAAATCGCCTGATGTTTCCGCCATTCGCTCGAAACGAAATTCATCACTTTCATCCATCGCTTGGCTCATATCGAGCCGGGTTATCATGAAAGGAAAAAATAAAACGCTCGCTATGCTGTATCGTAAAACATTGTGCGTCCTTCGTCATAAAATGTGCCGTCAACTTTGCCGGAGCATCGCTGTGCTGAGTGCACAGGCCGAATTTGGTATCATGGTTCCTTAGCCCCCAACGCCGTCAATCACTCCTCATTCGTATTCCCGACGCTCGATTCATTCCGAGAGTATGAGTTTTGGCTTCCACTCCACGCCCGCTGCTTGGCTCCATTCCGCAATGAAATTAAAGCCGAAATTGACAGCTTCCAGGCCACTCGTCATGTTGTTCATAGGCAAATTGTACCCTCGTATGTACCGACCCTTAACGATAGCATCTCTACCTTTGCCGTAAGCCAAGCGACGCTCGTCACGCTTGGCCCAGGTCTTGGGATACTGCGCTTGGAGATCCAGAACGTCCAGATTCATCCATCCTGATCGCCAGGCGCCCTGTGCCTTCATAAAGTGGTCATGGAAATCATGGCAGTGCTTGTAGTACTCTTGGGCCTTGTGCTGCTCAATCGTTCTTCCAGGGTCCGCAGCAGGGTTGCCAAACTCGGTTTTGAGAGAATGCTTATCAAGTAATTGCATGTCGACGTAAACAATCTGATCGCGAATGATACCTTCCAGCTGGAGGAGAAGCCCCAACATGGGTTTGAATGTCTCAGCTGCCTCTTGCAGTGTGGCGAGGTAGGGAATGATAGTATTCCAGGCGTTGCGGTCACTGTAACTACGCTGAGTATCCATAAGAACGAAAGCCATCATGAAACAAAGAACGGACTCTGCCCCAATCACGACTGCTCGCTTGCGTTCGTCGCGACTCATGTCATTCCCCTTTCTCAAGAATGGATCTGCGTCATGCTTAAGGGTTGTTGCTGTCTTTAAGTACTTTGAACTTTCTGTCCGCAAGTCCTCTGATTTTGGGGATCTTGGCTTGTTAGGAGATGTGTACGAACGTCGTTGATGACCAGTATCCGGAGCGGTGGGTGTACCATTCCCCCGTGGTGGTTGAGGACTATAGACAGAGCCTTGTCCGGAACCTGCACGTAGCATTGCGGTGCCATATATCTCGGCTTTCCGAGTAGACGTGGGGGCCTTCTGTGC
>JAABUW010001666.1_pt1 | contig 36197 bp, 44 predicted proteins | sample 5560081 | NCBI WGS metagenome assembly JAABUW01 (sample SAMN10711882, study PRJNA513363) | rock metagenome | isolation source: Antarctica rocks | place: Antarctica: Victoria Land, Knobhead sud | reverse complement strand
GGACGCCTGGGATAGCGAGACCCGTGCTTGCGAGCACGGCAGTCAGGAGGATCTGGCTGAATTGCATTTTTGGTGGGGGTTTTTAGTTTGGAAATGGAAAGTGGTGTGCTTTGTGGAAGCGGTGAGATTTAGAGCAAGCTAGACTTTAAAAGTGTGGGAAGGTTGTTGATGTTGATACTGAACGTGATGGATAAGGATTGAAATTGACCGGAGGACCTGACCTTCTTATACTCAACTGAGAACGGAAAAGACGCCTTGTAGGTTGGCAGACGTCCTTGATGGATGAGTAGAGTGCCTTGCGAGATGAGATTGGCAACAGCGTCGTTCCATGGCAGTTCGACTCGTCATCCTGCTCCACATTTGGTGTTCTTCCGATGCTTCGCCGTGAGGCTGCTGTTGAAAGAGCAATAGGAACAGTAGGAGCTGAAAGATGTGAAGGAACAGGGGGATGAGCAGTAGAAGCGGTAGGAGCTGAAAGATCTGAAGGAACAGTGGGAGGAGCAGTAGAAGCGGTAGGAGCAGTAGGAGCAGTGGTAATACATTGCGCGGATGGTGCTAGCTTTTAACGGACTTTCTTGCCAGAAAATCCAACTCGGAATATCCCATCGCTACGAGTAATGAGACAACGTAATAGATTCTCCCTGATTGCGGTGATCAAATCTACCAACCCGTAACATTCTGCGACTCCCATTTGAAACGCGGAAGATGATGTGATCTACAGGTCCAATGTTTCACAGACAGCGGGCGTCAGATTCCAACACCTGTCGCTGTTGACCCGCTTGCTGATGGAGCTTTTCTATGGCGCGCCTGTTCGCGCTTATGAGACTGAGATGACTCAGCCTGCCTTGTCTTGTATTGGTTAGCCCCAGCGCGGGTTACAGCTGGCCGGGGGGTTGGAAAAGTTGAGCCGGGGTCGGAAAAAATTCTTGGCGTCGGGTTGAACTTTAAAATTGGCATATGCCCCGCACATCCAAGATCTGACGTCGGGTTGGAAAAGCTTCGGGCCCTATGCGAAGCATATGCCAAGAGCATTAAGCGAGATCACAATAAAATTCACATCTGATCATCAAAGCCTCATCGATGCATATGCGCAGCATCAACTGAGCATAAAGAAATATCGATGAACGACGAAAGCATCGACGCTGAAAATCGAGCGAATGAGATAACGAGTTGACTAAATGACTTGAAGATGAGTGTCACACTTCGCATATGTTGCGCATATACTAAGAAGAAACTCAGCTCGCTCAAGATTCTCTCAATGCAAATATTGAAGACGATGAGGAAAGTGATACGAAATAGTGCAAATCACGAGCAGAACGACGAGAATGAAGAAGAAAATGCTGCATATGCTAAGCATATGTAGAAGAATCTTCGCTCGTCTTGCTGCAAAGTAGATTCATGATATATGTGATGTTTCGCTCAAGCTGTGCATATGCTCGGCTTCAATACTTCGCTCAAGCTGTTTGTCTTCTAGCTACTTTAGCTAAATAATATCGATTCTTGAGCTTATGATTAGCATATGCAGAAAGCTGAGCCGGGGTTGGAATAATTTTGAACTCATGGTTAGCATATGCAGAAAGTTGAGCCGGGGCCGGCATCAAAAAAAAAAAGTTCCGGCCCTGGCTCAACTTTTCCAACCCCCCACCAACTGTAACCCCGCCGCAGCGAGTGACATGATTAGAACGACGCGTCTTGTTGTCTAGGAATTGATATCTGTTTTTTGTAGTGTTTCTTGTCCCTGTTCCATTTCGAGTAGAGTACTTCCTTAGCACATACTTCCACTGTTCCAGTACACATTGGGATTTAATGGTTTGCCATCCCAACGCCAAAGGGCCAATCCGACCGTCCCCATCTTCGTCCCTCGTTCCATTGGGGTGGGTAAGCAGTCATGGAACAGTCGTAGGCGCTTCTTGGATCTGAAATACTGATGTTGTTTTGAGCCTCACCGTCGTTACCGTAAACCGATCATCATTACGTGTCTTGAGTCTTTAGACCAGGCCACTTCCAACGATTCGATCTACAACTGTCTTTTCCATGGGGCAAGAGACAGTTCCACAGTCCACACATGCCATCAGCTCCATTATTGCGAGGCCACCAACAAGGCGGTGCGGGGACAGCCGTACCCTCGACCTCAGGCTCTAATTTAACCTTCAAGCATGTTCACGGCGTTGAAGAATACCATCGCCGTTAGTCCTTTCAGCTCTATGTCCACAACAAATGCCGCCGATAGACTCATATTTCGCCTGGGTGGATACCAACCCATCCTTCGCGCCACTATAATAAAATTGTTGGTCTTGAGAATTCGTTCCTGCCATGTCGATCAAACCGGGTTCCCACTGTTATGCGTCATGGAGGGCACCATGAGCAGAGTCATCAGAGCAACCGGGACTTCGAGGATATTGAGGCGCTTGTATGGTAGATTAATATTAACCCTCCAGCTTGGACATATATCAACCTTTCTAATCATAAGGCTATCAAGATTTTCTCCACAGCCTCATCTCAGTCGAACATGAGGCACTTTTTGTTTAGAGTATGTTGCGACAAATCCGTGTTTACGCCCTGGCTAATCAATGACTTGAGTTGAATCTAGTCGTTGAATTAAGACCCAGTCCTCGGTCAAGCTAAGTTGAGCTGCACACTGATTGGTAAGGTACTGAAGGCAAGTACGTCACATCGTATCGCTCACAGCATGCCGATTAGTCATCTTAACTACTGTACGAGTACTTGCGAAATATACCTCCGTAGCGAGAAGGTATCTTAAGATTTCAGGGAGTAGATTTGGAGCGCGCGAAAAGCCGCGAAACTGAGTGGGTTATATATCTGTCGAGACTCCGCTTTCGATGTGCGTATATGCAAACCTTTAGCAGTAGCGGACCTTAGATCAAAGATATTTGGCCGGTATCCTATGCTCCTTCATTTCGGGTTTGATTTTGAAAGCTGCAAAAGCAGTGGCGGAACGTCCAAGATGAATACCCAAATCCACATTCTGCGAGCGAAAACGGTCACAAGAGCACAAGTGATTCCCGGAATCTTTGCTGCATGCTGCGCAAGTTTCTACTATTTTTTTTTGGTCACTGGCTGGCACCCCGTCCATGCGGATCGCGTCGCTTGTTGGCTGGCTTCCGCTTCTTCTCTGTCTCATCTCGATGCTGCTCTTTTACCCTGACCGCGGCCAGTGTACATCAACTATCGTCCCACTCTCGATTAGGAATATTCAACGATGCTAGGCTTTGGGGTTTCGACGTTGGTGCTGATTTTACAACTGAGCCTAGGCTGTGCGATTATCCTGCCGTTGAACCTCACAAATGATGCATCTTCTTCAATGTGAGCTATCAGAGGCGTCTGGCACTTCGAGACTGCAATTTAGCTGACTTAATGTATGCAGTACTTCGAACCTGACCAACGGACCGTTCCCATCAGGCTTTAGTATAGCTTTGTCAAGCGACCTTGGCACACTTCTAAACCCTCTCGCGATGTACTTGAACGCCATCAAGGTCATGTCCATACTAGCTGTGCAAGACCAAAGGAAGACTTGGGAAGCTTTCTATTGGACATTACCGGAGTACAACGTGTGCATCTTTCTGATACCGAGTGCAGCATCAGGCACACCTTCAGGCTTGCAAACTCGTTTTGCAGTGTGGTGTCTCGATTACGTCATGAATTCAATATCGATCTCCCGCCGATACAACCCCCTCATCGCGGAGCTGTGCTGGCAAGACGTCAAAGTTGGCGAAGTGTCTATTGAGAGAACCCCTCAGCCGACTTCCTCGATCGCAGCTACAAGCTTGCCGCAGCGCAAGGTTAGATTCGGCAATTCATCAAGCTTGTTGAACGCAACCAAGGATCTCAACTCACTCTCTGACTTGGGTGAATCATTTGTTGTTTTCTTCAACCACAACGGCGTGACTCTGAACAGCGTTGGGACCTTCCTCTCGGTGCTGGCGGCCATGAAAATATCAGCAAACGAGGGCGCCGACAGTCGTTGCCCTGGGCTTACCGTCGACGGACCAGAAACCGTTAGTTTTCAGATCAGATCAGAGAAAGACCAATATGGCAACCCACTACTACGATATCGCCATGTTATCAGGCTTGTACGAAAGGTAGCCTTTAAGATGGTGTCGAATCACAAATTTGCTGAAATGTTCATTGTGCTTGAGCTCAATGGAGTGAAGGCTGCAGAAGCAAAATTCACCAAGATCAGAGTACCTCATGCTGACGCTTCCGATGGGATTCAAATCACGCGGTGAAGTTTTAAATTATTAGAGTGAAGTAGCGGCACATGGGCGAATGTCTTCTAATTGAAATTTCTCTTAAGCAGCTCAAGAACAAACATCGTTCTTCATACTCAGTCTCTCACACCCTTCAAACACCACCACTGCCAACTCATTATTAGGATCCACCCATACCACTTTGAGCTTCGGTTCATTAGAAGACCGCTCCTTTGCCAAGACGACCTCATTGATGTTCGAAAAGAAGGGAGCCTTCTTTTCCTCGTAGAGCACGAAACTCCGGTGAACGCGGTCAAAACCCCGTCGCTCGAGCATTTCACTCGACCAACCCTTACCAGTATCAATGAAGATGAGAACCTCAAAAATCACATTAAAATGCTTTAAAGACAATAATCCGAATTTTTAACATAAGAATGTTAAGGACACGTTTATTTGTGACATTACTTAGTATTCGGTTTTATTTTCGTTGTTTTTATGTTCTTTCAATACATTTCTCACTCTCAGTTGTATTGATAACATCTGTCTTAATTTTCTTTGTCTAAACAGCATCACATTAAACGTATATGTGACTGAATCTCCACCTCAAGCCTCCTCCCTCGCTATCCTCGACATCAACCGCTCGTCCGCCTCAACAGACCTCACTACTTATCCATCATCATTGCCTGCTCGAGTAATTACCGCAGCTCTGGCCTCGTAGACCTATCATCCTGTTCCTACTTACATCATCCAATCAAGAATCGCCTCGTGACTCATATAACGAAGTCTCCATCATCAAACCCACAATATCTCTCTTCTTCAGCTCTGGTTTCATCTCAAATCTCTCCCTCGCTCTCCCCCTTAGCAGCTTCTCACACCATAGCCACCATCACCACCCTTGCTCCTCCATAGCACCCACAACTACCACCATGCCTATCCACCACCAAGCCGCACAGCGCGCCCACGCTGTCATCAAGCAGCCCGGGCGACCAAACTGGTAGTCGTTGCGGCTGGAGCGCCGGGACTTATCAGAGTGGGGGTTCTGTGGAGTGGGTGTGAGGTTTTGTGCGTTCAGGGGGGCGGGAGGGATGTGTGCGTTGAGGGTGAGGCCCCGAGATGATGGCGATGGAGGGAATGGGACTTTTCGGCACAGGGGGCTAGTATGGTGGGATTGGGTGGTTGTGATGGTGGTGTAGGTTGTTGGAGGGCTAGATTGGGGGTTCGATTTGGCGGGGATGCGGATGTAGGGGTCCGGTGTGAAGGATGGAGGGATGAGGGTTGTAGGGATGGAGATGAAGAAGAAGGGCCGCAGGAGTCGGTACTCACTCAGAGCTGGCTAGTGATTCTGAAGAATAACAACGACGATTCGTGAATTAGAATAACAACAGAGTGAAGGAATTCTCCGAACACTGAAAGCAAATTCACCTATGGACGAGACGATAAATGTTTGAGCGGAAAAAGTTTGAAGATAATTGACTTTGTAGACAGTGCCCCCCTTCCCGCCCCCCCTATTCAAGCCATAACAACCCTTCGCTCATACCTTCCACTTCTCCTTTCCGCAGTCCAAAAACATGGCATATCCAGTTTCTTCTCATACGCACAAACCCCCCCACAAATTACGAGAACTCCAAGAACACCAACCACAAACCCCCATCATGCAAGACCGTTCCCAAGTCATCAACCGCGACACCGCACATAACTAAATCTACGCCTGATTCCAGCCTTGGCGCAGCTGGAGGAATCGGGTATGTTTGCGGAACTTGTGGCGAGGTGAGGGTGTGGGTTTAGTGGGATGGTGGGATGGTGGGATGGTGGAAGAAGGAAGAAGAGAGAAGAGAGAAGAGAAGGAAACAATTAAACAGTAAGGAAGACTAACAGCGAGGGAGTGAGCGGGTACCCACCTCTCGTTTAACAAATCGGGGTCTGTTCTGTTTTGTTTTTGATGTTCTTTTTTATTGGCCGCTTTGTTGATATTGTGAATGTATGGAAGAAGGGATGACGAAGGTGTGGGCTGAGAACGGGGTGGTCAGGTTGATGGGTTGGAGACCTCGAGCCAGCTTGTTTTATTTCGGGGCCGTGGCTGAAGGTGTAATGTTTTTTGTATTGAGCGTCTATTTTTCTTAAATCCGGTCTATTCACAGCCGTAAGCCAGACCCGCAATCCATCTTCTGCCCAGCTACCCACTCCCCGTCGAATCCCACTCTCCCGGAAACAACCACTCCAGCTTCCGCAGCACCTCCAGCTCCCTTCCCTCCACCTTCGTAATCCCCGCGCTCGCTCTACTCCCGCCACTCCACGTCCTCCCCTCCCGAACCGCCTCATACTCCGCCCTTGACAACTCGCCCAACACCGCCTCGACGGCTCTCTTCGCATTGCGCGCGTTCGCGCCCATGTGGCCCATGACCATGTCGACAGAGACGGTTTCGTTGGCCGGGTGCCAGGAGTCGTAGTCAGTGGACATGCAGAGGAGGGCGTAGGCGATTTCGGCTTCGCGGAAGAGTTTGCATTCCGGGGTGGCGGACATGTTGATGATGTCTGCGGCGAAGGCGGTGCGGTAGAGGAGGGATTCGGCGCGTGTGGAGAATTGAGGTCCTTCTGTTATTTTGACATGCCGTTGTCAGCATTGTTTTTGGAAATTGGGGCGGTGAATGGTTTTCTTCCGAGAATGGTATCAAGGGAAACGGAAAGGAAAATATTACCGATGCAGACGATCGTGCCTTTCTCGTGTAACTTGACTCCATGGCCTTCTAGCACCCCCTCTCTTCCCACTGCTTTTATAACCACTGCCGAAAGCTGCTTGTCGAAAGGGTCGGCAAAGGGGATATGGCCGACCACTCCTCCTTCGAAAAACGTCCATGGCCGTACCTATTCTTGTCCTTTCAGCCCCGAAATCTCACATCTCCACCTAGCAATATAGTCTCCCATCGTTAACTTTTCCTTTGAGGAAAAAATATTCTGGAGAACTCACCCCCCTAGTCCAATCAACCACCTGCTCCCCCACCACAAAATCCCTCGGCTTCACCTCCTCCCTCAAACTCCCCACCGCACTGAACCCCACCGCGCACCTCACGCCCAGCTTCCGCAAGGCTGCCACATTCGCCCGGTTGTTCACCTCGTGCGGGGCATATTCATGATGCGTGCCGTGTCTCGCCAGAAACGCAATGGTAGTCGGTTTGGAATCGTTGTCGTTGGAAGAAGACGACGGGTTCGGCGAGGTGCTCGAGGAGGCCTCTGAGGTAGAGGGGACTGGCGGAGGGGTGTAGGAGAGGATGGTGATGGGGGAGGACGGAGTGCCCCAAGGCGTTTGGATTGGGGGGAGGACGGCGAGAGGGGTGAAGGGGGGTGAAGGGAGGGAGGAGAGGCCGGTACCGCCGATTATGGCGATGGGGACGGGATCTGCGGCATTTAGATTTGTATAGGCTGTAGACTCGGGATGGTTGACGCTTGCCTGAGTAGGTGTGTGGAAGGCTGGCCATCCTCGAAGGGTCGTGGAGGGCACGATACCCTGGGCAGAATTGGTGGTGCCTTGGGTGGAGGCGTGTAATACGGGACCTTATACACGAATAGATGGCCACTGTCGAGCGTTTTAAGAACTCAATTGGGAAGGGAAAACATTTGAGAAATCAGTTGTCGCAAAGTTAATTGGATGTTGCGTCCTGCGCCAGAAGCCCTAGTCTCTCGATTAGGGTTTGCACAGCATCATACCCTACGCAGGCTGTTTGGGCTACAATGACGATCATGTAGGAACGCCGTATGAAGGCCGATGGGCATGATTTGAAGCCCAAACAAGTACAAGCACGGATCGGTCTAATAAGCGTCCTTTACATGCTTTTGTGGCAGCAACGCAACGATGAGATTCATCCAATTGTATTGACTGCAAGCTTAATTGATAGAACCGCACACTATCTGATTACGCATTTCCGAAACAACGCATCATATCTTTGTTGCAACTGGCTCCATCTTATTATCAACGGAAGAACTATTAGCTGTTTGGTACTCTTTTGTTCCCATCTGTCTCGTGTCCCATCCATTCGCCTCCAGATAGGCCCTGAACTTAATGTCCTCCGTGGTAATGGTATCCTGTCCAATGTGCGGCAGCAAAAACAGCGCCAGAGCCGCACTGAAAATGCACAAGGCGGAGCTGACGAAAAAAGGATCTTGACCGCCACGAACGCTATCGGCGCCGCCGGGAGCATGGTCCTGGATAACTGGAAAGACGTAGGTTCCGACAAAGGCGCCGATTTTGCCGAACGCAGCTGCGAGGGCATAGTATTGACCGCGGACGGCCGTGGCGCATGTTTTGGAGGCTACGAGACCGATATTGTCACCAGGGCCGGCTTCGCCAAGTGAGAGGAAAATCCCATAAACGACAACAAAGCCAGCGACGTGGGCAGGTGTATCGAGGGTGGCGTAAACACCAGCCATGATAAAGCCAACAATGCCCTGTAGGAAGACTCCGATAGCCAGGGCGTAGCGAGGTCCAATCCAATCACTCAGGAACGCCCCTCCAACTGCGCCGGGGAGGTAGAACAGATTGATGATTGTATTCCAGCCGAAAGTCTTCCATAGCGGAGCGCTCTTCCCTAGGATGATTGCAAGCCACGCCGAGGAGTAGATACTGAATGAGTATGCGGAAAAGTCGTAGATGAACCAGATAAGACATACAATCAGTAGACGGAACCAGTAGTATCTGGCGTTGTCAGCTTTTCGTTGTCAGGGGAGGATGATATCCTTACTTGATGACAAGTAGCCATGGCGTACGGGTATCCTTCATAGTCTCACGATTGAACTCCTCAGGCTCCCTAAGCTTCAATCGTAGGTAGAACAGGCTTAGAGGAGGGACAACTCCTAAACCAAGGGCTACTCTCCATGCTGCGCGCAGATGATGTTCGGAGAATATCAGTACGAGGATCATGGGGACGAAGCTTGCCATTACAAATCCGATATCGATCTGGACATTGGTGAACATGATGAACCATCTATTCCGGTGTCCAGCTTTGAGCTCGCCTGTGCTTTCTGCGCAAGCCACACTACCAGCTGGATACTCCCCACTATTTCCTTGTTAGCTATCGCCACTCATTCCTTGCGTAGGAATTACTGACCCTATACCTATTCCAAGCAAGAACCGGTAAGCAGTAAGCGCTTGGAAAAGACCCGTAATGCTCCCGTGATAGCCATATGAGCCGGCCGAGAGGGCGGCGAAGAGAATCAAAATGCACGTCGACGCCATCAAGGCCCATTTTCGAGAGTAGTGGTCGCTCATCCACCCAAAGAACAATTGTCCCACCACAGTGCCCACGAAGGCGATCGAAGTGACGTTCTGTTGTGCAGAGGAAGACGTGTATTGCGTCTTGTATAACTTCTTAAGAATGGTGTTGACTTGCCCAATAACCCTAAATGGTTCACTATTAGCGACAGAATCCATGTTAACGATGCTGGTCCTATTACAACTTACCCGTTCAAGTAGCCGTCAGAGAACAGACCAGCGCCACATGCAATCGTGGGCCAACTACGCTCCCAACGACTTTTCTCAGGGTTCGTGGGAACTCCGCCGAGAGTTGCTTCATCATATTGAGGTGTTTCTGCGCCCACGGTCTTCTCCGTGCTGAGCATTGAGAACTTCATGGTGACGGCAGAGGGCAGGACGTCGCTAAGGAAAAGCCGAAAAGATGTGACCTTCGTTAGAGATGGAGTCGAAAAGGGTGGTCCGTGAAGTACTTGTACATGGTGGATTCGACCCCCACTTTATTAACCCTAAAGAGGCTGGACACTCTAATTAGGTAGATATCCTGCTTGACTGGATTTCGTTGCTCCGTGGTCCATTATTATTTCTCCTTAATTTCTTCCATATGGTTCTGTTCCCAGTTGATGTTCTGAAGCTGTGAGCGTAAAGTCGGTCCTCGATAGCATTGATGCCTTGCCCCTCAGTGTTCCTTCGCCCATTTTTGATAGCTGTCAGAAGATGAGAAGCCAATTATTGAAATTGATTGGGGCAAGACCAAAAGCCATGCGGGAAGCCTTGGATGGGTTGCATCGTCCGATGCAACTAGCGGACAAAGCGTGAAGCGCGAGAGCTTGTAAGACCTCGGTATCAAGTTGCTCACCCCATAAGATCATTTGGAGTCGCCGCTCTGCTGCTCTATATGGAAGCCCCCTTTCTCCTTTCTATCAACTCCGTTACCCACATGCTTTGCTGGTTGGACATAATCGCTTCAGTCGTCCAGAGTTGCCTGATCTTATATCCAGATAAGGTAGATGATGGTAAGGCGCAATTCCCGGCGATCATGATGGCGATAAGGGTACCTAACCCTATCATAATATCGACCCTCGTCCGTTGTCAAATTATCTAATATATTGGTGAAGTACTATAGTTTTCAACATAACTGCCCCCCTCTACTAGCTATATCTGATGTCTGTGTCGTTGATGCATTACTTAAAAGGACTACTCTCCTGGTTGATGAGAATGCAATAAGTCAGTCACCTTTGCCTCCAGTCGTATTTCTCTTTGAGACTCTGCCTTCAGTCATGTTTAGTCAAAAACAACCTTCTTCCCTGCAAAAGCCACAGTCCTATTCTCATCCTTCCTCTTTTTCGCTGCCGCCCAAGACGGATGCAGAGGCTGCTCAACAGCCTTGACTTTCTTTGCCAGCACAGGGTCGCTATTCGCTCCTGTAGCCCCTAAGCTGCCTCCTTCACCGGCCCGGAATTTCGTGTGCGTTCCGCCTCTTCCTCTGCCCCTGCCTCGCTTCCCTCGAGTATCATCACTGCTTCGCGCGCCGCGACGTGGATCCCATCCTTCGTCTCGGTTCTGACTTTGGCTCTGTTTTTTCACATGATTGGCGTTGCGGCCATATTTCTTCTCCCAGATAGCTCGACGCTCTTGCTGGCCTCTGCGGTTCTTCCTGGTTTTAGTGTCTCCAGTATCGAGGTCTGAGGCAGTAGAGTCGGAGCCAGACCAGTACCCACCAACTGTAAGAGATGGAATGAAGGTGGTGGCTTTGGGTTTCGAGAAGCTCCTTGCGGGGGCCTTTTGAGTGAGGGACGGGGGCGAAGGTGAAGAAGAGGAATTTTCCGGTTCAGGGGAAAGTAAGAGGTCTTCAGATAGGTTATATTTTAGCTTGTTAGTATCAGTTGGAGAACCACGTCCTGGTTCTTTGAGCCCTACTTTTTCCTCCTGCTGTGGTACCGCTTCTTGAGACTCCTCAATCTCGGTTTCTTCGTCAGCAGATGCGGCTAATCGAGAATTATTCATCCCATAATCGACAATCTCATCATCACTGTCGGTATTATGATCGTCATCCTGCACGCTTTCAGCTGTAGAACATCCATGCCAGTCAGATCCTTCCAGGTCATTCTCAACTTGAGGGCCTGTAGATTTTGGTTTCTCCCTCGACTGCTCGTTCCCGGCGCTCTGGTCGGAGCAATAGTCCGCTGCCCTCATCCGCTTCTTTCGTAATGGTTGCGTGTCTTCGATAGCTAACACTGCTCGTACTTTATTGATTATCTCGTTCATTGCCGTCTTAACCGGGTTTGAGTTGAAAATCCTTGCTTGAACGTTCGCGTGGGCGGCATCTTGCGGCCGGAGTGAAGCTTGAACCTTTGCCGTAATGTATTGTGGAAAAGCTGGAGCAGAAGCAATGCGCTTAGTCTTTGACAATATTTTGTAAAGCTGTAGCTCGGCAAGAGAGGCTAGGTCGAAAGCCTACAAGATAAGTATGAGCATACACAAGTAATCTCTTGGAGCAACAGACTTTAAGAGCAGTCACTTCTGCTATCAACCGTACGGTCTCTGCATCATCTTTCTGTTCCTTTGCGACCTTTTGCCGTCTACCCAGTTTTTGACGCTCAAAGCCTCTAGCTACCTTGAGTGCTCTGGATAAAGTCTTCTTGGCCTGCTCAAGGATGGCATCGAGGCGTTCACGTTGCATGCGGAGCGCCCCATTCGAGACGCCATTGGGCTTACCCTCCGCCGCGTTATGTTCTTCAAGTTTGCGCTTTGGCATACCAATATACACAGCGTTCGTCACAAAAGTATCACAGACTGAATTTGGAGATCTTGTAAGAAGTCAATGAAAGGGTTACATAACACATTGATCAACTAGCTTGGATTGGTGCATGGGGGTAACTTTTGCCGAAGTCGAAGCTATAGGGCTCTTCGTCTACAACCTCGCCGGCGAAGCTTTTCCCATCTTCCTTTTCCATTCCTATATTACTACTTTGCTGCTCCTGAAGTATTATTGTGTTGAGAATTAGGTTCGACATGTATAAACCTCAATTTTCAACTACTGTACATTCGTATTGACCAACACTGTTTCCATTATGAGTCCATTGATTAATGCTGTCAAGTCATGTCTACTTGCGCTTATTGTGATGGGCATATATACGATATGGTATATTTTCTTCAACAATGGCGCCAGCGATCATTTGGCACGTATCCTCGAAAATGGACCTCAACTACTTCCAGGGACCAAGGAGCCTCTCAGAGCCTCATTCACTGGAATTGCTGCGTTGGATCACCAATTGAAAGTTCTCACGTTATACTTCTAGACACAAGCTGATGGCTCACGTCCCAACTCAGCTTTGTTGTGCTTCCAATTTGCTGGCCAGGTCATTGCAGGCTGGGGCCTCTTTCTCATCGAGGCATTAAGGTACGGCAACAGGTGGAGCAGTCGCTACGCCTTCAGCAGGTACTTCTCTTTGACTATCGGTCCTAACATAAAACAGTCTTACGATATGGAGAATTGTTGGGCAAAATCTCGCTTTTGGTGTTATTATGCCCGTTTATCTGATCATACATCTTTCCACATCACCTACAGTTCTGTCTCACAAACCTATCGAGTTCTACGTTGCTCTCCATAAGCTTGCAAGCATACCTTTCTCCCTTACGATCGGCTTGGTTTTGCCTACGATATTGATGGTGCTTCCTGCTCCATCTGTTCTCACCTTTAATCGGAAACAGATCTTTATAGCGATGTGGCAATTTTTCCCAATCTGGGTCGAGTTGATGCAACAAATCACATCATTGGTGATGTCGAGTCTGGGTGTGACAGCATGCAAACCTTCGCCGGTCAAGAAAGGACAAAATGCACAGTGGATTAGCACAATGAGAGTAGTGTACATATTTCTTTTGTCCACCGCTGGGATAACCCATATCTCTACGATGACCCTAATAGCGACTTCCAAGTTTTTCCCTGGCCTTTTCGCATCCGATTTTGTTGGAATTTTTGATCCCTGCAATGTCTTCCTCCCGCAATCCATAACAGCGTCAACAAAAATGCCATCCTTGGGAGACGGGGCTTTCCTGTTGCTACGGTACGATTTTATCGTAGGCTCCACAGCGCTTTCCATTTGGGCTTCTGCGCTATACATAAACACATACAGAATTAGGGAAAGATCGGATGGCTGGATGGTATTGTTCTTTTACTTCCTAGCCCAAGTTGCTCTTCTAGGACCTGTTGGGCATGCAGTGGCCTGCATTTGGGCTAGGGATGAGTTGGTTTTCGAAGAGAAGGCCGAAAATGCCGAAAATGCCGAAAAGGCACGCTGAGGGGCGTTAATGATTTTCTGAGCAGTCTTAAAATGTTCAATCCAGACGTGATCGTCCACTGCTGTGAAAATATTATATTGCAAGAAGCTGGGACATAGGCTATTTGGCAGGCTCGTCTTTAAATCGAAGCTCCGACTACGCCTAGCGAATCCTAGCATTAACTTTACCTCTCCGCACCTTTAAATGTGCTGCATGACATTTCTGCTGAATAGTGAATACAATTTCCACATACCTTTAGATCACACATGAAGCTTTGAGATCCACCAGCCTGGGTTTCGCCCCTTCTCTTCTGGAAAGTAAGACCTGTCCCAAAAATTGTGCATACGATCGAACTTCCAAGTCAATCGTACACCAAGTCGCCGAACAGGGACTCTGCCGCCTATACAGAGTCCAGTCCTGCCATACTCAAAGTTTCTCTTTTCGCTCGATGTACGGCAGAAACGCCGGTGGACAAGGGATCTCTTTAATTAGCAACGATGGACATCCGCCGGCCAAGATGGTACCAATCGAGCCAATAAAGACTCAGCCTCAAGTTTTCCCTTTCCTCGAACTACCAGCCGAGATTCGAAACATGATCTACAGCTACTTGATGATACCAAAATATCCTGTCTATGTCTACGTGCGCCGTTTCCAATCCGCTGTCAGCACAGGACTGTTGTTCGCCAATCGTCAGATATACCAGGAAGCATCCACCGCTTTTTACAGCAACGCTAGAGGGATTGTGATCAATGAATGTCACTTCCTTACACGAGCATCATGCCGCCGAGTCTTCTTCAAAGACCCCCCTCCTATGCACGCGTATTCTGAACACCCTTTCTTGCCATTGCCGCATTCAAGTCACCACAATTCTCGCGAAGAAAGGCATCACAGCAATCTACAGGCCTATAGACACCCAAGCCTTCGGTACACCCAACCATGTGTGCTTGCTGTTATGGCGGAGATTGAAATATCACTTGCATGGCTGCCCCGCAGTGATAATACGGAAATGGCCATTGAAAGTATTATGTATGAAGTAGCCGCAATGCTGCATTGTACTCTCAAACTCCTGAGGCAGACGGGCGACCAAAAAGGCAAGAGGATCATCCTGATTTTTGGTGATCTTTTGTAAGTAATCGCCGGCTCTACCCTTTCGATCACTGCGTGCGGGAATGAGACCCAACATCTTACAATAGCACAGTTTCAAGGATTCAGAGCGTCGTTTCTTCGGGATAATGAAAGATTCAGGAGTGTTGATGCATCTCAGCCAACTCTCACGTATACGTCCAATCCAAGTGTATGGGAACATCACACCAGTATTCTTATCCAGATTGGAAGAAGCCTTCACGGAAGAGCATGGCGTATTGCTTAGACAGCCTGATTCATTTGCGACTCCGGTTCAACAAACCTCACATTGGTAACAACGCTGCTACAGGCAATGCCTTCATCTTGCGGAAATTAGCTGAATGGATAAATGGACACGAATATCTTTTCTTGTTGGAAAGCATTTATCAATCTCTCTACGTAAGCTGCTATTTTTTTGGTTCCTCTTTCTTTTCCTCCGGTTTTGGTGTGGGTAACTTGAACTGCGGGAGAGACCTTTAATTAGCTAAACACGATGAAATATGGCCTTGTGAGTTCCTAATGACTACCTACCTGATCTGGTGTTCTTTCCTTCCCGGGCCCAACTTGCTCCCACGCTGTTTTTGAATATCAGTTAGGATCAAACGCATAGTGTAGCTTTTCATCAAAAATTGTAGAGATCCAACGTACCTGCTGTTCCACCTTCAAAGTTCCGAAATGCCTGCGTCAATTCCAATGGTTCAACCACAATCCTTTTCTTCTCCTCATCATATCTAATCTCTGTATATCCCGTTAATGGGAAGTCCTTCCTCAACGGATGCCCATCAAATCCATAATCCGTCATTATCCTTCGCAAGTCTGGGTGGCCGACAAAGAAGACTCCAAACAAATCATAAATCTCCCTCTCATACCAATTGGCCCCGTCGTACAGACTCGTGATACTCGGTACGGGGGTAGCTTCATCTGCGTAGGTCTTCACTCTGATCCTCGAGTTATGTCGGACACTAAGGAGGTTGTAGACTACTTCGAAGCGGTTATTCCTTGTAGGATAATCAACTGCCGTTATGTCCGCCACCATTGTGTATTCCGCTGCGGTGTGGTATTTCAGGAATGAGATGACCGGTATAACACCCGCGGGCGGAGTGTAGATGGTGAGCTCATCTTTCCATACGGAGAACTGCTGGATAAATTTCGGAAGACATGAGAGTAGGTATTGACCATAGGTGTGGAGGCTGGCGGATTTCTCCTGGTATTTGTCCGCGGGATTGATGACGGGCGCATAGAGCTTTCCTCCCGCTTTTACGATGTATGATTAGCATGCTCTGATGTATATCAGGAAAAGCTCTAGGAAGACGTACGCGGCCGTGGTGCATGCCGTAGGTTTGGGATATCCTCTTCTGATGCTATATCCTTTGATAGTAGGGCTGTGCAGGCGAAGTGACGTGTTGCCGGGGGGCGCACTATGGTGTTGACACACACTCTTGACGCCCCCTTAAGACTACCACTCAATCGCATTGCCATCATTGCCTCTTCACCACAAGATAAATTGTCGTGATTATTGCTGAGCTCAAAGCATCATTAGCATGCAGGGATGTGTAGCCGACCACTAGCGCGTCCAAAAACCTCTGCCATCAACCCTTGTGATCCTCATTCGTCTCTTCAATCCATATCAACCACCACCGGTATTACTTAATACTTACAGCGCGGTGTATCAAGACCGTCTAAGTGTCTGCTCATAGACGACTTATGCTAACAACTACCTGTAACAACACCCCTCTGCGTTGCTTGCGTCCGCGGCATTTGCGCCCTTCACCTCCTACCTGCCCCTCGAAATGGCGACCCGCGTTCAAGTAGATACCTTCATGGACGATTCGGACGACGCATGGTGAGCCTAGCAACACCTCGATGGCTTCATGTATCCTACCAAGTATCTAACTAACCAACAAAACATTAGCCCATTATGCGTCGAGGAGTTCGACCTGTCAGACAAGAACTTCAGACCCTGTCCATGTGGTTATCAAGTATACCCCCTCTTGATCGAACCTCAAGCAGCATGACCACTTGGTCTCTTGGCTGCTAGGAGGTAGCTATGCTAATCCGTTATCCCTACAGGTCTGTCAATTTTGCTACAACAACATCAAGAACAATATGAATGGCCTGTGTCCGGCGTGTCGGAGACCTTACGATGACCAAAGCATAGAGTGGAAAGTTGTTAGCCCCGAGGAGTAAGTTCAGTGCTTCAACCGAACAGCAGCAGGTCACCGCTAAAGTTTAGCAGGCAAAAAGCAGATTATGCTCTACAAGCTAGGAAAAAGGCTCTTGTCCGGCAGAAGGAAACCGAGCGAAGACAAGTAGAGAACCTCAATCGCAAGCATCTTGCCGGCCTTCGCGTTGTCCAGAAAAACTTAGTATACGTCGTTGGCCTTAGCCCCAAAAGCCGAGAAGAAGATCTATTGCAGACGTTACGCGGCGACCAATATTTCGGACAGTATGGGAAAATCATCAAGATAGTTGTCAGTAAAGCAAAGGAAGGCACAAATGGGAACAACTCGATAGGTGTATACGTCACATTCGCGCGAAAAGAAGACGCCGCAAGCTGTATCGCTGCTGTAGATGGTTCACAAAACGGAGATCGGGTACTCAGGTAAGTACACTATCCAGTAGTCGTCTGTATTTGAGCTTACCGTGCCGCTTCAGAGCTCAATACGGGACTACTAAGTATTGTTCTGCGTATCTACGCAACGAGCCATGCAACAACCGAGGCTGCATGTTTTTACACGAGACAGGAGAGGACCTTGACAGCTTTAGTCGCCAAGATCTCTCCTCAATTAATGCAGTATCCACTCAGCGACCAGCGCCATCATCCTCGTCTCCTTCAACTTCATCAAGGTCTATTAAACAACCTCCACAACCCCAGCCTCCTCCTCAGCATGCACCACAAAATGTGACGGCAGCTGTGCAGTCTACCATACGCCAAGCAGATCGAGACGAACCAATGAGCAGGAGCGATAGTAGTGACGATTCTGCACTTCCCTCGTCGGCGAGCTGGGCTGCGAAGAATGCGCAAACTGATAGCCGGAGGTCAAGCAAACCGGCGAGTGTCTCGGCGCCTAGTCCAGTGCTTACGGATGCAAACCTGCCATTGCGGGTTGCGGAAAACGAAACATCTAGCCTTCAGGCCCAAAAGCAAGAACCACAACCAAGTACAGACTCCCAGCCACAGCCGACGCTGATGGATCGGCTATTCTCAAAAGCTCATCCTCTGGATCGCGCAATGAAGACAGTCCTAGAGTCCTCATTTAAGTTCACTTTCGATCGAGCATTGTATACTGACGATGTTCTCCGAGAAATCGATGCTTATCCGCCGTTATTTGACGCTAACGGTGGACTTGTGCGTTATCGGCTAGAACAAGAACGAGAGCAAGAGCGGCTCAAGCAAGAAGAGGAAGAACAAAATGTATTAGGGGCAGTAGCTGCTGCTGAAGAAGATGACAATCCTGCTAGTGGGAGTTTACAGCTTGGGGGAGAGCCAGAAACTCAAGATGACCCCAGTGAAAGTTCTGTACAAATCAATACAGATCATCGAAACGCCATTCGCCCACCCTATCCTACTGTGTCCTCGACCAACCCTAGCCTCGGCGGCTCAACCTTCCTCGGCAATAGTTCATCGGCATTATCTTTCAACGGTCGCAGCCTTACAACTCAACAGCAGCAGCAATTATCCTTTCTTAGATCGAATAGCAATCACCAAAGTCCGGTCAACGGTCAATATCAATCAAGCTATAGCGGCAACAATAGTCTTCACCACCACCAGCAGTCAAACCCATTCCAGTCACAAAATTTGAATCTCGCTCAGATACCTGGGCTCCCTGGGCACGCCAGACAAGCCTCTCGCTACAATTTCGCCAATGACTCGGCCTCAGCTTCTACGGTTGCTAAACCAGCTGCCAATGCCCAGCTCATGGCGCAGCAAGCTGCCATGATGCCCGCAAACCAGGGCAAGCATTTCCAGAACCAGCCTATGCCGCAATCGAGTTTACAAAGTAGCCACTTCTATAGCGGTGTCCACGGTCCTCCACCGGGGCTTAAATCGAGCGGCACACCACCTATCAGCGGTGGCGGCATGTTTGGTCAAGGCCATGGATTCGCCAGCGCAATGGGCGGTAGCCATGGAATAAGCGGTGCAACTTTAGGAAGCAAGAATAACAACGACGAGCTCATGCGCGAGCTTATTCGTAATCGGGGCGGGAATATCAACAATCAGGGACCTGATTTTGGAAAGCGTGAGTTCAGATTTCCTTCTTCCGTTCACCTACCCACGACCTCCACTGCAGCCCCTGCCTCTGGCCTTCTTAGCTCGCTTTATGGTGCGCAGCTTGATACTTTTCATGGGTATCAGGATCACAGCGCCCAGAAGCAGAAGAAGAAGGGGAAGAAGCACAGACATGCTAACACTTCCTCTTCTGGGGGAGGTGGTATAGTTGATCTTGCGGACCCGAGTATCTTACAGGCTAGAATGCACCACGGTGGTGCAGGGCAGGGGCAATATGGTGTTCAAGGTCAAGGTGGGTACAATCCCAATAGCATGATCTACGGAAGTGGCTACGGAAGCAGGTGGTAGTTGCACGCTGTACTATCTCTTCCCTTGTCATCTTAATCGCATTGCGAATTCTTAATGTTGCAGTCACGACTCTGGCGCAATATGGTTTCATTCTCTTTGTTAGCGAAGCATGGGATCAAAACAGGAGCTATGGAGGTTATTCCTCTGGGCGTCATGGGAGCTGGGCGGCATCCCGTCCGGTAGGATCTGGCCAAAGCATTTACAGGCGAACTTTCTTTGTGCTTCAAAGGACATATTTTACCTTCTAGGGTTCATCATAGGGTTGCGGTTGGCTCTTTAGACCATCTGCACCGTCGTGCTCGTCGTGGCCAGCGTCATGTACGTAAATCCCCTTCCCTAGCCTGAAGTGCAGGTAGGAATATATGTCTATTTTCTCACAATATATCTGCCACTTAGTGCCTCGCTTTTGTCGTGCCAGAACGAGCCAGACGATAGCGACCCTTTGATGCTGCGCTTCGTCTTTTGATGGATTTGTGACCGATAGATTATATAGATTGTTGGGGACTTTTGCGTGTTGTTCTCTCTTTTTTGAACAAACACAATCTCTGCTTTGAAGAACGCCGGTAGCAAAGAATTGCACAATAGCCAGTGAATTGGTGGATACGAATGCTAACTTGACGTCTACACAGGTTTCCAAAATGCTTTACGTTCTGGCGAATCACCAACAGCGATAAGCCAGCTTAATAAGAATACCACTGTGGACATTCCTGAAGTACCATTGTCCGGAATATCGGTTTCCAAAGAAAGCACTCCGACTACTTCGTCCGTTCCACCCGGACTATCACTACCTCACGACTTTCCGCCCCTCGCTGCGCCAACCAAGCCTGCTCCGCCGGGTAAAGTCCAGCGGAAGACAAATATTAACAACCCCGCAGCCACATCTATCAAGCCTGTCGTACCTGTGCTTCCTACAACAGCGCCTAGAGCTGCGGGTCCGGCCAAAGAAAGCCAGCCAAGCCATCCCTTTGAGGCAGATAGCGTCATAAACTCCAAAATAACGAAATCTGCAGCGCTTGAACCCATCTCAAAGCCACAACTTGCAACAGAAACACCTACTCCTCCAGTGCCTGTTGCTTTGCCTGCGAAGGCGACGCCAAAGAATGATGGGTCTGTTGATCTACCTGCGCCTCAGCTACCCCAAGGTCCATATAAAATCGACAAGGAGGGTAAAGCTGGAAAGTCCTCCAAATCAGTGGACAAGCGGCAACATCCTGGAAAGCTTGACATCGCAGCTGCTAAAGATGCCTCGAAGAAGGATTTAGAGTCAGTTGCAGCTTCGCCTGGGCTCAGCAAGTCTGCTGAATCGAACGAGCGTGGGCGACCGGTATTATCAGGCATTTTTCAACCGAGTACGCCGGCAACTGCTGCGTCGCAAAGTTCCCTTCCATCGGCAACACGTTCAAAACAGCCTCGTGCCCTCCGAGCACTTCCCACGCCGAAACCCGTAACTCCTCCTCGTGCAGCCGGTGCCTCGCCATCGGTTTTAGCTGCTACAGCGGGCTCAGCTGCGAGCAAACAAGTATCTCGTCGAGGAAGTTTCTCCTCTACCCATCCGCCTGGAACGCCGCTGAGCGAGAAGATTTCGGATAATGCTTCTGTTGCATCGACCTCCATGTCACGTCCCAGCTCACCACCTCTAAGCAGAGTTGGATCTGCGCCAGTAAGACAAGTCACGAAGAGCCAGCAGAAGAAGGAAAGGCAATCGCGAGCGAAGCAAGCTGAGGAGTCTTCCAAGTTAGAAGAGGCTCCAGCAAAGGCAGTTGTCGAGGAGCCTGTACAAGCCCCTATCATTGGACGAAAGAAAAAGGCTAAGAAAACAGCAACCCGGGGCACCGCTGATAGTAGCCCATCTGCCAGTCGACCAGCCTCTCCGCCCCCGAATGATGAGAGCATTCAAGAAAGCATGCCTGCTACGCCGGTAAAGGAGAAAAAGAAAGATACCGCCAAAGTGGAAGCAGAGAAGAAAGAAGCCGAAAGCCCCATGAGCCCTTCTTTCACCTCTACTGACCCACAGCAAAAGCCTTTGCTTACTGCAGCATCCATATTTTCCAACCTCGAAAAAGCGGGTGCCATTTCGTCCGCAATCCAGGAATATTTCAAAGGAGTTTCTGGCCTGAATCATCGCTTTGACACCACCCACACCGATATCGAAACTATCAATCGGATTCCCAACCTCACCGAAGCACAACACCGTGAGCTCCAAAAAGGCGAAGCCATTTGCGTAGAGCTCGCCAGCAACAAGCGCATCGTCATCCTCCCAGACCACCGGACCCTGCACGGCCTCAGCCACGACCAAGCACAGCGATACCTCGCGCTCCGTAAACAAGCCATCAATACCGGCGATCTCGCCATGTTTAATTCCTCGCGGAGAGACATTGACCATTACCTCCCCGTCGCGCCCATGCCCGCACAAGCCACACTCGCGACCATGAACCTGCGTAGTTCCTCCGAGGACGAAGACGAGGACAACCTGAACTTAGAACTCGTGAACCGCTTCGTTGCGCCCCCGCTGTCTGCGCAGCCGTCGGCCAGGCCGATGCCGAGTTTCTGGAACTCGGTCGCGGAGGAGCAGCAGAGAGGGGTACCGATGATCTCAATGGTGGAGGCGGAGCAGGCGTTATTGCAGAGTCGGAAGGAGACGGAGGGGCTGGAGAAGAAGCTGAATGGGTTGTTGAAGAGGAATAGGCGGTTGGTGTTTGGCAATGGGCATTGAGGTGGATGGTTCTGTGGGGTGAGGTTGTGGACGAGAGAACTGTGAGAAAGGAGTTGAGGGCGGGCTTTTGTCACTCGTGGATAGATGAGGGGTGTGTTCTGGCTGGGTACTTCCATATTGCCCTTGCCGCCGGCGCTTTTCGGGTTCTGCAAGTCCTCGGAGTGCTTAAGGTGCTCTGCGTAATTGGTGTAGCGCTTGCTTTCTCCACTTCTACTTCTACTTCCGCTGTAGATTACTAGGGGCTTTTGTCCTCCTGTACTCTTCGGTAGCAGGCATGCATTGTGGGAGCTGTACTTTGCTCTACTCTTCCTATGTTGGGGCTGTAGTTCTACGCAAGGGGTGTACGCTGTTGGGGTTTGTAAAGGGGATTTGTGAGCTCGGTTTGTAGATTACGTGAGGCGCTTCATAACAAGCTGCTCAGGGTGCCCCTTTCTAACCCAAGAAGTCATCTTGTACGGTCGAATCGGGAATTCAAAACACTACTGCTTGCCATGAGATATTTACTATCAGAAAAATAATAGTCATAATAGTCTGTACACAGAAACGCCGAGCAATTTCCTTGTCCCCAAACGCCCATACCATCGCGCCCTGGCAGACACACCTGGAAATATACATTAACCCTCGAGAAGTCAAACCGCAATCCTCAATTCCTTCCATTCTCCAATCTGCCTCACCCCACAAAAACCACCTACTCCCAATCGGGCTCCTCCTCATCCTCGACCTTCTTCTCCCCCTCCTTCTCCTTCGGGCTTCCCGGTGCCCGACTAGTTGCCCCACTAACAAGATCGTAGCTCGCGTCGCTATCCGGCTGGGATTTTTCGTCTTGGGATCTGCGTGCGGGTGCATCTGTGGGTTTGAGCTGCGCGGAGGGGTTGATTGTTGTTGGTGCTGGCTGAAGCTGGGGGAGTATGGTGGTGGATGAAGAGTGGGTGGTTGATGTTATGGTGGGTTTGGTGCGGGGGTGCGGGGTGGAGGGTGAGGACTCGTCGGTGTCGGAATCGTCGTCCCAGGAGATGGGCTCGTCGGGGGTGAGGGCTACGCCTGGGGGAGGGGAAGTGGGTTAGTTTGGTTGCCTTCAGAGTACAGAAAGGAGCTTGGTGTGGGATCTCCAACCTTTCAGCATTTCCCGTCTCCGCTGCTCCTCAGATTCGACAACCATTCGGAGGAAATAATAGCGCGTCCAGAACTGTGGGTACTCCACCTTCTCAGGCACGAGCTTCTCCATCGCCCGCCGCAGCTCCTCGTACTTCTCGAGATCCGTCGCTATAGCATCGGTTTTCTTCTCAACGTCGAACTCGCTTTTCCACTTCTCGAACTCCGGGCTTACGGGGTCCTCAGAGAAGCTGTCAAGGGAGGACTGTATAGCATGTAATTGAGCGTCGAAGCGCGTGGTATGGATAACCCGTTTTCCGTCCTGATCTTTGCTCTCGAAAAGAACTTTGCTGGTGCCGTCCTTGTTCTTGGCTTCTGTAGGCGGCGCAATGGTGACGGCATCCCAGAGGAAATTGCGAATGTTGGTACCGAACTTAAGCAGAGCTTCGTCTGCAGCATCCTCTGCCTTTTCAATCTCCTTCAGCCGCTTTGTAGCTTCAGTGCGAAAGCGGGATATGATGCCTTCGGATTCTCGTAGGGCTTCGCTTTTCGAACGGTCTTGAGTGGTAGGATCGGTGGAAGCTTCTCCACTGAATCCTTTGTTTGCTATTGGTGTCGTTGGAGGGCTCTGGCCAGTTGACATAGACCGAGCTCGGTTGACAATCGTTGATTTCAAATCTGTAAAGCCCTTGATTGCTTCCCCACTTGCGGCTGACGCTTCCTGCCGTGCGCCTTCGTAGTAGGTTTCGCTCTGCTTCTTGACATCACTGAAGAAGCCACCCAGTCTGGCTCCCCAGGGGCTTGCAGAGAATGACTTGTATGCTTCCTGGAATTCGGAGTTGAGGTTGCCTTGCTTCTGCTTTTCCCCTTCTTTCTTGGCAGCTTCGTCCGGGGAGAGGATTTCCTCTTGGATATGGTCATATGCAATGTCCATATTTCGATCCGCACGAATGGTTTATCATGAGCGTTGAAGGTGCAATAGAGCAAACTAAGAGATAGCGCTGTTAAACAGTTGCTTGACGATTGATGCAATGTAGTTAGATACTCTAAGCCGCAAGCAGCTGGTGGTGGTCGATGGCATGGCGCGACCGGCTGCGGAGGTATTTCCGAGGCTTTGCCGCGCTTCTGCAGGGTTCTGGTGCATGTGCAATTACCGACAATATCATCAAACATGCACTGGATATGAGCAGAAGACTTTTCTCAAGGTCATCATGTTTGCGACATGAGAACCCGCTGGTAAGTTCTCAGAGTCTGGCACGTATGCTGGAGCTGAATGGTTAGGGACTGCCACGCTCAGGCGCTCCTCCACAGCTTCCTCGACGTCAGCGAGGTTTGCCAGAGAAGCGTAATATAAAAGATGTACGAAAAGTGGTAGCTGTATCATCAGCGAAAGGCGGAGTGGGGAAATCGACCATAGCAGGTAGACTTCTACTACAAATGTTTCTCTGGACATCTAACTTACTACACTCAGTCAATCTTGCATTATCGTATGCTCGAAGCGGCTACAGAAGTGGAATTCTTGATACAGATATTTTCGGTCCATCGATTCCTACTCTATTGAATCTTTCGGGAGAGCCTCGTCTTTCTACAAGTAAATCCAAACATATTAGAATGTGTACAAAACAGCAAAATTTACCTGATCTACAGACAACCAGCTCTTGCCTCTGTCTAACTATGGCGTCAAATCCATGTCGATGGGCTACCTCGTTGACGAGAAAGCGCCCGTTGTATGGAGGGGACTGATGGTGATGAAAGCTTTGCAGCAACTGCTACATGAAGTCGACTGGGGAGGACTGGATATCCTAGTCTTAGACTTACCACCTGGGACTGGCGATACGCAACTGACTATTACTCAACAAATTCTGTTAGATGGTGGGCCACATTCCCATGCGCTATACTTGAATTAAAGTTGACGAGCGAATAGGAGCCATAATCGTCTCCACCCCTCAAGACATCGCGCTGAAAGATGCCGTCAAGGGCGTTGCAATGTTTAGAATGGTCGAAGTACCTGTACGGAAGCTATCCTGATCAATATTTGCAACTATTTTCTGATAGTATACCCCCTAGATTCTTGGCATGATCCAGAATATGTCTGTTTTCACCTGCCCGCAATGCAGCCATAGCACATATATTTTCGGATCCGAAGGGGTCGCTCGGACATGCAGTGCACATGGAATCGACTTCTTAGGAGATATCCCTTTGCATGCAAGTATCTGCGATGACGCTGACCGCGGTAAGCCAACAGTGGTGGCAGAGCCGGAAAGTCCGAGGAGCTTGGCTTTCATGAATATTGCCAAGTCTATCGGGACGAAGGTTGGCCTCTAAACACAACGATATCTCAAAACGATAATCTTTGGACAGCCGATCAGAATCGATTATGCTTTACATTTAAGAGCCGAATCTCTTCTGCTAAGAGTGAAAAGTGCCAGTTGATTCGTCACCTAGAGCGTCTGCACTTGAACTTTATTCAATTGGCGCACACACAACTGGAGTTTTAAATTCTGCTATTCTAATCTCAATATAGATTTCCAGAGCTCAAGAAGGGAATCTGCATGGCAAAGGCATTGACGTATAATGGCTAAAGCATTCTCGCCTGGAAAATTACTGTAAAGAGCTATACTACTGATCCACGGGTTGATCCACGGAGCGCTACAAAATTTCAAAACCCATGAACTTTGATATTCCTAGCCTCAACGTCCAACCCTTCCTTCTTGTCGACCAGAAACCCATACACATCCTTCCGTTGATCACCCTGAAGCTGAATCACCTCCCCCATCTTGGGATCATCGACAACATTGCCATTGCACGCAAGCTTCTTCTTCAACGACTTGAGGATTTTCTCCGGACTGAACTTCTTGGGCAGACCTTGGACAGTAGTCAAAGCCTTACGATTGGTGCGCTTTTGAACCCGGATGTGGATGAAGGTTGGAGCTCGATTGTTTGCCTCGTCCCCTGTGTTTTCGTCGGCATCAGCGAATGGGTCGGTTGTCTTGAGATTTTCGAGGAACATGGCTTGTTTGGGTTTGGGCTAAGTGGTGGGTTGTTGTGGTTGATGAGGCTCAAGTTTGCTGAAAGCTTGTGGACGTCTAATAAGTATTGGTACGAAAATAGGACAATATGTACTCGGCTGTGCCAGTATTCGGAACAAAGGAATTGATGGGTTATCATATGATACCTGGAATTGCATGTTCTTCTCTAGCTGAAAAATTGACTTCTGAACAGTGGTCTTGTACCCTGGATCACCAGAGACAGAGGTTCAGTAATGTTCAGCGATGCTGACTTACCCAGAAATCATTTATCAACCGACTGAATCATCGTTCTGGAACCGGTAGTCTTCGATCTTTCACCGTCACAATCTCAAACAGCTTCTCATTGCCAAGGCCTGGGACACGCTCAAGGTCTTACACACTTCCAGGGTCTTCGACATGTTGAAGTTCTCAGACATCTAAGACCAAGCGTCAGCCACCACTTAGCATTACCCGCGAGCCAAAGCGTAGCGTCCCTCAGCCGAGCCTCCCAATTCCAGCTACGGATTGGCAGCTAGGACTACTAACGCACTAACTTCTGAGACGGGGTTTCGCTTGAACACTTTTGCGTTCAAAGAAGCGTAAGCCAACTGTCTTGGTGTCCTAAAAAGAATTATGAAACAGCTTCGCCCCCAACTGATTGCATTGAAGATGAGATAAATCACGATGCTGTTGAATCGCCCTTTAATAACTCAAGAGACAAATCTTGATACCCATGCTATGGCATAATGATGAAAAAGGTAGGCGCCGGTATACAAGCTACGTAACGACTCGAAAGCCAAGATGTTCTCCATTTCCATTAATCTGAATCATTGAGATTGAACCTTTCAACCCAAGTTTAAGACATCTTGAGAGCATTGGCAGCTAGTTCCGCCTTCTGTTATCCCCTCTTTCTTTGACAACCTCTCCTCCACCCAACCACATCAAGAACTCCCCGACCCCACCTTCCTCAATTCCAGTCACCAACTCCACACCCCACCCCACCTCCCTCGTCAGTTCCTTACCTTTCAACATTGAATCAACAGTTTCAGAACCTTGACAAGGAGCTTCGTAGCAACAGAAACAAGAAGAACAATGAACGATACCGGGTTTGAATATACAACACTTTCATGATAGCTTGGGTGAAATAAGGTGGTGGGGGATTGGTGGATTTCGAAGTAAGCAATACTGGTTTAAAGGAGGTGGTGGGATTGGTGTGGTTCGTGAGCGGCGATGATATTTGCTGTGATTTCGTTACGTCGGTCTTCAAGCTTTTTGATGTGGATTTTGGGATCAAAGTCATTGATGGAAAAAGTTGTTTTTGCGTCATCATGTTTTGGTTTTGAAGTATTTTCTCAGATTAACCCCTTCAACCCCTCCTTCCAAGCCCTTGTACTCACTCTCTCACACCCAATTTAATTCCACCTGCTTGCTCTTCTTGACTTTTACTACCCCTTCAACCCTCGCCATTTCCCCACCCTCGGAAAATGTAAAACCATAACAATCCCATTTCCCCCTCATCCCAACCCGGCATTTTCATCTGGAAAACCCTTTCATTCCCCACGGACTGGGTGAATCAACAAAGATGTTATATCTCGTAGGTGAAATCATCTGTCTGCTCCGTCACATCTCGATTATTCGAATCCTTTGTATATATTTCCAACACTCTTTCCAATCGGAAGAGTAGTTTTCATCTTGTGTAGAACGAACTGTCCAAGCTAGAATGATGGGTTGAGATGATCTCAGATGCGTTATACAAAGCTCTGCTATTCTTTCTTTAATGTCATGCACATTCCTTCTAACAACATCTTTATTCCTTAGATCCTCATCCCTTTAAAACTTTGAAACTGTCGGCTGACAATTCCAATTCCCCTCTTACAACGTAGCATTTTCCAATTGGTTCAGTTTAAAGCCGTCGCCCAGACTCCCATACCCTCGCTCGGTTTTCCATATCCTCACCCTCCCCTCCGTCCCGTCTCTCAGACCCCTCATACACTCCCTTCCGCCCTCGCCCAGAAATCTCCAATTGCGAACCCCGTTTCTCCTCTTGCAACCTAGCTTTTGCCGTCTACAAAGCTCTATCGTGTCTCTTGAAATTAAACCGAGCCAAGGCTTTCCGTCCCATAAATATTCCGTTCACCATCTCCCACTTTAATTTCATCGCTTTCAAGTTCATCACCCCGAACCCTCGCATCCACAATCCAGACATTGGCGGAGGCAAATCGGGTTTCTGATATACATATATATATATATATATGCTATCCAATCCAATGTTTTCTTTCTGACACTTGGGTTCTTTCATGTCGTTTCAGAATCACTGTTTGAGACTTGACTTGGTTGTTAGAAGAGTAGAATGACAGTGCGTTTACACTCGCTGCTGACACTGTCTCATGCACAGTCTCTAGGTCTGGAGAGGTTTGTTTATCTGCATATGCATATCCTCTCTATCGATTTCTAACCCAAATCCTCCCCTCCCCTCATTTTCACGCTTCCATCACATCTCCACCCTCCTCACTTTCTCCAAATTTACCACTCCCTCACCTATCAACTCCACCTTCTTCACTCCAACCTTATCAATTACAATCTCCCCTCTCTCTTCCCCCAAAACCCCACACTTCTTCCGTTCTCAGACATAGAATCACGGGTATTGTGGGGCTGATACTTGCTCTCGTCCACAAACTTTTCCCAAGCTACGTGAAAAGGAAATTTAAAGAACGAAAACGGTAAAAAGGAAAAAAGGAAAAAAAAAAGAGGAAAAGAACATGACCATATTTACCACCGCAATAAAGCGAAAACAACAGCAAACGACACACAAGGCCCTCCCCTAATTCTCCGCCTCACAACCAAAAGCAATCTCAAAAACCGAAACCCCCGCACAACCGGTATGCGAAAACCCAGCCCTAACTACCACAGTACGACTGTTCCATTTCAGGACTTTTGGACGGGGCATAAGTAAATCCTAGAACGATTCAGTTCCTTCCCTTTGAAAAGACAACCCGCACCGAATATTTCCCTCCAGCAGCTTTTGTCTGCGTGGAGAGTAGAGAGTGTTGGAGGCTTTTTGGGTGGGGAGTTTGAAGGAGTGGTGGTGCTTGGGTGGGGTTTTGGGGGGTGGAGGTTGGGTGGTTGGGGGAGATGGGGAGCGTGACGACGTGATGGCTTGGACTAATAAGCGGAAACCCGTGAAGAGAAAACCCATATCAAGCCAAGAATATGTATGTAGATGTGGTTATGGTGCAAACCCTGGGGTTTTAGATGAGACCTTTTGCAACGCTGCTGGGTGCAGGTAGGTGTAGGAAGGGAGTGAGATAGGTTTCGAAGACGGAGAGATCTTAGATACTTTGATGGTTTATAATCATGGCTGATTAGCGATACAATTAAACCAAACCGTTTCTACGTCTATTATATATACCCTTGTTCCCATTCTTACCCAAAAGCGCCAGTGTGATTTAAAATGAAAACGACCCAGAAAGTTACATGTAGCGCTGGCAAATCTATACCTCCCATCCATCGCGGAACTGGAAACCACCCGAATGCTTCAGATACAAAACCTTAATTTAAGCATCAAGCCCGGAGAGTGGCAAGCTTGTCGGCGGACTCGAGATCGCTGTCGGAGCCGACGCAGTCTTTTGATATGTCGCGGGACTGCTCCTCCATGCAGAAACCCGGGTGGAAGATTGTGAGCGCGAGGACGGCGAGGGTGACCATGCTGCGTTGAACCTGTTAGTATTGATTCTCCCAAGCAATGGCAACAAATGAAGGAAAAGACATACACGCCATCCAACACGATAAAATCCCTCTCACTCTGCATCACGCTGTTCCTCCACCCGCCACTCAACTCCGGAATCCGATACACACAGCGCACAAACAGCGTCAAAATCGACACCAACAGCGCCCACAGGAACCTGTGGAGTTTCGGGCTCGCGCGGAGGGCCGCGGTGGCCGGGTTGAGGCGGTCGCTGTTGCGGCGCACGCGCAGGAAGTACTCGGCGCAGAAGAAGGCGAAGACGAGGAGGGAGACGACTTGGAGGCAGATTCCGGCGAGCATGATGCTGGTGCCGGATTTTTGGGCGGCGTCGGTTTTGGCGGATGCGGCGATGCCGCCGCCGGTGCCTGTGGAGGGGGTGATTAGTTTTTTTTTTTTGGCTCGATATTGGGGGTTGGTTGGGGGCCGGGTGGTTTGGAGGGGCCTTACCTTGGAAGACGAGGGCGAGGAAGTCGGAGGCTATGAAAACGACGGTGTAATAAATGGGTTTTAGGAGGGAGAAGTCGGCGCCGTAGATGATGACTCTGAGCTCGTGTTAGCGATGGTTGGGATAGAGTTGAAGTGGTCGAGCGTACACTTTACTTAAAGTGACGTAGATTCCAGCGGCGATAAAGGCGGGCGAGAAGATGAGGGTGCAGATCTGGAGTTCGAAGCTGGGAGTTGTAAGCTAGATTGCTATCGGCTGCATGTTGGAGGCAATACCCAACTTCGCTGAATACATTGTCGTGAAGTATTATCCGTCCCGCATAGCCTACGGTCTATCAGCTTTAATTTTCTCTACCCAAGTAGATATCGAAGGCTCACCAGCAGCTTCACCCGCACAGCCCAAAACCATCACAATCCCGAAAAACCACGTCCTCCGTCGGAATCCTTGTACCAACTGGGCAATGGCGAGGATCGAAAAGACTGCGAGGAAAAAAGCGTTTGCAGGTACGGAGGGCCGGTAGCCATAGACTGAATCAGAGACGGGACAGGTCTTCATTGTGCAGCCATCATTGCGGTGAGACATCACGCCCGAGTGGAGCTGTAAGGGATAATGGTGAGGACTCGGACCTGCGAATAGAGACGAGGATGGAAAAGGAAGCAGTTGTCTCGCAAATAGAAAGCTGTGGCCTAGAAGATAAAAGTGTAGAGATGCTGAGGATATAATGAACTACAAGACAGAGGGAACGCATGGACTATATATCCCACCCCCCACTCCCCTTGCCATCTTCCAAGGCGTCAACAGACATCGGCCGTATCGCAATTCCTCGAAATCAGAAACGGTTTTGCGAGTCCCATAGCGGGACAGAAGCGATTCAGCCTACAATCTTGCGTGCACTAGTAGCAACGAACAGCCTCAAGGCCCAAGGGCCCTTCGCAAATGGACACCAAATACAGATTTGCAAAATCATAGTCGTTATATCGTACCAATTTTGGTGCAATGCTGGCCGCAGTACGGAAGTAGTAATCTGGACGAGCTTGATTATTGGTGTTTGGCGACCGCGAACTGGCCAATCATACCTTCTCGCGATCTTGTACCCGATCGAGCCTAGCGCCATATCACCCGCGCTGCCTTGGTGATTCTGAGTGTTCGGCTCGGAACTCGCAAACACCATCATAGATATCGAGTGTAGCATGCCAATGGAAGCGAAGGAAATGGTCGCGATGATTCGATTGCTGAATAAATACGTGTCTTTCGAATAGTTCGACTACTCGATCTTTGATTTGTATTTTCTGGATTCACCAACATTAGTTGCCCACGGGTAAGCTACGCCAGTTAATCTTGTTATCGGGTACTCGATATGTATCTGCAAACCCCATAAATACATAGACTAGCCTCATCAATCATTTATTTCATGTATGGGCTTTCCCTCCTCTTCCCTGTCCACTCCCACTCCCACTTTCCGTCCCTCTTCGGCCTCCACCTCTTCCTCTGCCTTTTCCTCTGCTCCCGCCTCTGGCCTTCCCTCCTCCGCCCCTCTCACCCCTCTCACCCCTTTCACCTCTTTCAACCCTCCCACTCGCCTTTGTTCTCGCGGCTTCCTCCTCAGCTCTAACCTTCCTGCTCTCCTCGTCCCACCATTCCTGAAATGCCTGCTCTTCCTGGATTTCCTGCAGACTACGCTTCGCAGCGGCTTCCTTGATAATGTCTTTCTGCGCTTGCTGTTGGGATAGAATATCGGCCATGGAGAGTTGGAGGCTAGGTTCTACAGGTGGGGGTGCATGGCGGATGGACTGTATGAAAGCATTCTCGGTAGCAGATGAGGAGCGCGAGGGAATGACCTTGGCTGATGAGGTAGAGGGAGGTACGGATGGTGATGAGACGCTGCGTTGCTGGGACGGATTTTGGGTTTTAGAGCTGCTACTGGTACTTCGGTGCGTGGCGGATGGATTTCCAGCCACGGTTTGTCGTAAAGTTAGGGATGGGATGGATGATGTACGGGAGGTGCTAGATGCCGGCATCGAGGGAGATTTGTTGCTCTCAGCGCCCAGAACGTCTTTCAATGAAATCTTTGGACTCCTAGAAGCAACCTGCCATGGAGACGAGGGCGTTTCGTCTCGTATCTTGTTATCTATTGACGGTGTCAAACTCACGAGTTGGTGGTGCTGCTGAGCTTGCTGCAGTTGCTGCTTCTTGCGTTCTCGTTGGGACAACTTGCTTGAAAGATTTCCTGGCGTTATATTGGTACGTTGAGCACGAAGAGACAGACCAGCTGAGATGTTAGACACCCGATTGGAGGTTGCCTGAGCCATGATATCCTTCATGTCCAGTTTGGAAGAAGCAATTGTGGAAGAACCCCACGGCTTGATATTTTCCAAAGGTTCGCAATTTCTCGGCGAAGGAGTAGCCTGAATCTCGCCGGACTCAGACCACGGGCCAGGTGATACTGACACGGAATTTTCTACGCTTGACGGGAGTGCCTTACCCTTCGGATTCATCCAGTGCTCCTCCGTGGGCAGCTCTGAAGAGGGCGCCGCAAGTTGGTCATGTTGCTGTTGTCCATGGCGTTCATGCGATAATACATCTGTCTTTGCCTTCTCGGTATCTGACTCCCCGCCTTCGTCCATCTCGAACATGAGATCTGCCGCAGAGCTTTTAGCCTTTAGCAAAGGACTCTGCGCATGGAGTACTTGGTCCTTGGAGAATCTTCGCCTTGACTTTTGTACGAAAGGAGACTGGCTCAGATCATCAGAAAATCCGACTCTTGTTTTCGCAGACCCGGAGAATCGCATTTCATCCTCCTGCAACCGAGAACGGAGGGCCATCGAGTCCACCTTAGCACGCCTACCCCGTTCGATTATACCAGCCAGTTCCGGATATCGCTCGTGCAAGTCAGCTTCAGCCCTGCCGCTTTTCGCGAACGGCAGACAGGCCAACTGATTCTGGCGTACGACTTCATCCAACTCAAGCATTAGATCGTCATCGAGCTCATTGAGCAAGCTAGATCAGTGTTAGTAATCGAGTTGATCATGGAATACTTCTATGAGCTTACTGATTTTCGAGCATGCCTTCAAGATTCATGCAAATATACTCTAGTGCTGCGTCTTTAAACTCAGTTATTGAGCATGGAGCCACGGCATTCAGCAGTTGGCAGACGTTGCGAGTATTTACTGGGTTTGTGAGTTTGTGTAGTCAAGCAGTACTAATAAACGGCTTACCGTATCGGCCAAGCATTTTCTGACAGACTTGTGCCAGCCGATCAAGCATAAGCTCGTTCGCAACAGACATCACCTCCATGATGAGATCTAAGAAGGCGTCGAAATCTGTTGTTACGGTATTATTGAATATCTCTTCGTTGCTGTCAGCGTAGATATGTCGCAAGACGAGTTTGAAGACACCAGGATTGACGTGCTTTAGATCCACCTTGACAACTTCTTGAGGCTCCCGGACTTGCTCACGCCGCGAAGAAAGCCAGAGTCCAGCAGTACGTCCTCTAAAGAGCCCTTCGAAAAAGGGACATCTCTGACAAATAAGGGCACTGTGGACCTTAACGCTATCTCCATCAAGCTCGATTTCCACGTCTCCGTTTTCGAAATACTCGGGCTGCTGTATGGCTTGATCCATATCCAGATTCAAGGTTCTTGGTGGCTCAACCATGACCCGTACAGCTTGTTCGAGTTTGCGCAAATCGAGGTGGGAAGCAATTCTCATGAGGTCTGCCCGTATCTGACGATACCTGACAGCAGACTTTGGTGCATGCCTGGTATGGTGCCAGACATCTACAACAGAGTCTGTGTACAAGTAGAGAGTGAGATTGATGAGAGTGATACAGTCAATACCTTGGAACAGGACGAGGGCCTTGCCTTCACTGTCATACTCGATCGTCACAACATCGGGAACGCTGAAGAAGTAGGATTGGCGGAAGCTGGTCAGTGCTCGCCTCATTACACTACTGCGTCCGGCTAGCACAAATTCATGGGCTGGTATTAGAACTTTAGATGTCGTCGATCCGATTCGTAAATCATAAGATGCCTCTTCCAATGCTTGCAGGTCCGCGAAAAGATTGATGATGCTTTCCTCGACATCAGGTGCTGTTAATACTGCTCGGCGGATGGTAGCAATATCGTTAGTACCCGGACTCGGAGTCCAGAAGCGTGGCATAGGATTCTCAGTATCCGAATCCTCTTCGGCAGAGAGACCCTGGAAAGGATGTAAAGGGTACAAATCTTTCCACAAAGTATGGCTGTCAATCTCGATCTGTGTCTTCAATACATCACAGTCTCTGCGGACAGCAGCGCAAGACCCAAAGGTATTGCTTCGCACTGCGGCAATCCTTGTCAACCCGGGCACCCTAGAGAATTTATAGTCTTTTGGTTTATATTCGGCAGAACCAAGGGCGTTGGCGTCTTTGACTTTAGCGCGCTTGACTCTTCTCCAAACAGATCCAGATTCAGTACATATGATAATTGAGCCATCTTGACCGACATCAGCATCTCTTACAGCCATGTGGCTTTTTCTTAAAGACCATACTCGTTGTGGAGGAGCTAACGCCCCACGAATTTTGGATGGATTGGTAGTTGAGGCTGTCGCAGGTGAGGCTTCGGTTTTGTGGCTAACGTTGACGGTAAAGACGTCGCCCATTTTTGACATTGCGCAGATCGTATCCTCTCCTGAAGTGATCTTACAAATGTGGTTCTCCGTACTGCTGTACCGTGTGGCTGAGTAGCTATTTTTAAGGAAATAATTTGAAAAACCTTCTAGCGGGAAAGATATCTTCGTGTAACCATAGTTCGCGAATATCCACACATCGTGATTCTCTAAAAGGCATATTGTTGCTTTATCAATGGCTGAGACGGAATTGATTGGGGACGAAAAGAGAGAGGCTGCGACCTTTCTTGGAGTGTTCTGCATAACCAGTGATCGAGCGTCAGAATCGACCAAGCCCAATTGACCTTCGTTTTTTCCAAATGTGTATAGAGAAGTAGCTGTATGTACTACACTATGAGTGCGCGAAGCAGCAGCTGCAACGACAACTTCACGTTTCAGTGGACCAAAAACTTGCCGCGGCGAAAGTTGCGCAAGCTCCTCGTCGTTGAGATTAGAAGTAGGGGAAGCATACCCGAGCTGCCCGAATGTATTACTGCCCCAAGTGAATGTCTCGCCCTGGTTAGTGATAGCTAGTGTGTGATTCTGCCCAAGTCCGACATTCGCAACTTTCTTGCCACTTAGCGCTCCACCGAATACACTGGTGAAATGAAATCTTGTAGCTTCGTCCCCTGTCCCAAGTCGGCCACCAGATCCAAATCCGCACATGTAGAGGTTGGCCTCTGGATCGGTTGTCAAGACTGCAGAATGCAGTTTGGAGAGTTGCATGTCCTGAATGATGATCGGCTGATATTGGATCAATGCTGGTATAGGGCTCGACAGCATAAGATTTTTCGTCATCTGAGTTGCCTTTGCTTGGAGATTTCGAGATTCATATTCACTGTGTAGGCGACGCAGCAAGTGCTCCGGACGTTTCAAGAAGATCCGTTCTGGGTATTGGCGATCATCTTCATCTCCAAATCCTAGCGTAAAATTCTTGTTGCTGCCAAAAGTGAAAACCTCGTCACCTCCAATATCGACTCTTGGGGTAATATCTCTGCTTCCTGACCCCTCCTCGGTGGCGTCACCACTAATTCCCTGCGCCATCTCATGTTCCTCCTCCTCCGATGCACTAGATAGTAATGGGTTCGTCGGCGCTTGACGAATGTCCCTGGTGGTAA
>JAABUW010001665.1_pt1 | contig 36216 bp, 34 predicted proteins | sample 5560081 | NCBI WGS metagenome assembly JAABUW01 (sample SAMN10711882, study PRJNA513363) | rock metagenome | isolation source: Antarctica rocks | place: Antarctica: Victoria Land, Knobhead sud | reverse complement strand
CATCGGCGGCGGTCGCGGCGTCATCTCGGAAGAGTGTGTCGTCGGGCAGTGCCATCGACACGTTGACTCGTACTCGCCCGTGACCTGTCAATGGCCCCCATCAAGGCGGGACCTAGGCTGTTACGATGTATCAAGCATCAAGTGAGTTAACGGACATCTTATTCGTTTACGATCGGGCGGCTCCAGCCAAGCTGCAACCGCCCGATCGCACTTCGTTTTACTCCGCCGCCGTCGCCATCGCCGCCGCCGAGACCCGGGCGGCGCAGAACTTGAACTCCGGAATCTTGCCGATAGGGTCAAGCGCCGGATTGGTCAGCAGGTTGGCCGCGGCCTCGGCGTAGCAGAACGGCATGAACACCATGCCGGCTGGCACATCGCGGTCGGAGCGGACCTTCACTTCCACGACGCCGCGCCGGGTTTCCAGCCGGATGCGGTCGCCGAGGGTCAGCTGCAGGCGCCATAGGTCCTTGGGCGACATGAAGGCCACCGCTTCGGGCTCGATCGCGTCCAGCACGTCGGACCGCCGGGTCATCGAGCCGGTGTGCCAATGCTCCAGCACGCGGCCGGTCGAGAGGACCATGGGGAACTCGCTATCCGGAATCTCGTCCGGCGGCAGCACGTTAGCCGGAACCATCTTGGCGCGGCCGCTGGCGGTCGGGAACCCCGCGTAGAAGATGATCTCGTGGCCCGGCTGATCCGGGGCATCCACGGGGTAGGTCACCGCGCCTTCCCGCTCCAGCCGCTCCCAAGTGATGTTGGCGAATGACGGCATGACCTGCGCCATCTCGGCGAAGATCTCGGCCGGCCCCGGATAGTCCCAGCCGAGGCCCATGCGCTTGGCAATCTCGGTGATGATCCACCAATCCTGCCGGGCGTCGCCGGGCGGGTCCAGCACGGGCCGGGCGATCTGCACACGGCGGTCCGTATTGGTGAAACTGCCGCTCTTTTCCGCGAACGCCGAGGCCGGCAGCACCACGTCCGCATGGAACGCCGTCTCGGTCAGGAACAGGTCCTGCACGACAAGATGGTCGAGCTTCGCCAGCGCCACGCGCGCATGGTTCAGGTCGGGGTCGGACATCGCGGGGTTCTCACCCTCGATATACATGCCGCGAATCTTGCCCTTGTGGATCGCCGTCATGATCTCGACGACCGTGAGCCCCTGGACCGGATCGAGCTTGGTGTCCCAGTACGCCTCGAAGTGCTCGCGGATAGTGGGATTCTCGACCGACTGGTAGTCCGGGAACACCATCGGGATCAGCCCGGCGTCGCTTGCCCCCTGCACGTTGTTCTGCCCGCGCAGCGGGTGCAGCCCGGCGCCAGGCCGGCCGATCTGCCCCGTCACCAAGGCCAGCGCGATCAGACAGCGGGAATTGTCGGTCCCGTGCACGTGCTGGCTGATTCCCATGCCCCAGAACACCAGGCTGGCGCGCGCCTTGGCATACATCCGCGCAACTTCGCGAATTGTCTGCGCCGGGATGCCGCATACCGCCTCCATCTGCTCCGGCGCGAAGTCCTTGATGCGGGCGCGGAGTTCCTCATACCCCTCGGTGTAGCCGGCGATATACTGCTCGTCGGTAAGACCTTCTTCAATAATCGTGTGTAGCATCGCGTTCAGCAGCGCCACGTCGCTGCCGGGCTTGAAGGCGAGGTGATAGGTGGCGAGGCGGGTCAGCGACTGGTGGCGCGGGTCCATGACAATCAGCTTGGCGCCGCGGTCTTTCACGGCATTCTTGATGAAGGTCGCGGCGACCGGGTGGTTGACCGTCGGGTTGGCGCCGATCACCACGATCACCTCGGCATCCAAAGCCGCCGCGAAGGGGGCGGTGACGGCGCCGGAGTTCAGGCCCTCCATCAGCGCCGCGACGGACGACGCGTGGCACAGCCGGGTGCAGTGGTCGACGTTGTTGGAGCCGAAGCCGGTGCGGACCAGCTTCTGGAACAGGTAGGCCTCCTCGTTCGAGCCCTTCGCCGATCCGAAACCGGCGAGCGCCCGCGGCCCGGACTCCGTGCGGATGCGGGACAGCCCGCCGGCAGCGTGCTCCAGCGCCTCCTCCCATGTCGCCTCGCGGAAATGCGTCCAGGGATTGGCGGGGTCGACCTGGTCCTGCGCGTGCTTCGGCATGTTCGGCAGGCGCATCAGCGGCTTGGTCAAGCGGTGCGGATGGTGGATGTAGTCGAAGCCGAACCGGCCCTTTACGCACAGCCGGTTGTGGTTCGCCGGGCCGTTGCGGCCTTGGGCATAGACGACGCGCTTGTCCTTGACCTCATACGTCACCTGGCAGCCCACGCCGCAGTACGGGCACAGGCTGTCCACCTTGCGGTCCGGCCAGACCACGCGGGTCTCGTCCTCGTCCAAATAGGCTGCCGGCATCAGCGCCCCGGTCGGGCAGGCCTGCACGCACTCGCCGCAGGCGACGCAGGTCGATTGCCCCATCGGGTCGTCGAAGTCGAACACCACCTTGCTTTCGGCGTTGCGGTAGGCCATGCCGATCACATCGTTGACCTGCACCTCGCGGCACGCGCGGACGCACAAATTGCACTGGATGCAGGCATCGAGGTTCACCCGCATCGCCGGATGGCTGGGATCGTGCGCCCAGCGCTGGGCCGCGGGAAAGCGGCTCTCGGTGACCTGCGTGCGCTCGGCCCAGTTCCAGAACGGCGACGTCGGGTCGTGCGAGGTCTGCCGTGCCGGCTGGTCGGCGACCAGCAGCTCCATCACCATTGCGCGGGCCTTCGTCGCGCGCTCCGTCTGCGTGTGCACCTTCATGCCCACGGCCGGCATGCGCTTGCAGGACGGTGCCAGCACGCGCTCGCCCTCGATCTCCACCATGCAAACACGGCAATTGCCGTCGGGGCGGTAGCCCGGCTCCGGACGGTGGCACAAATGCGGAATGGCGGTACCGACCCGGCGCGCCACGTCCCACAGGCTCTCGCCTTCGCGCGCCACGACCCGCTCGCCGTCCAGTTCGAAGGTCAGGCCCTGCGTCTCGGTCGTGATGCCGTCCAGGTTCTGCGGACCTTCCCGCATCGTCGAGCTGCTCATTCTGCGGCCTCCCTGGGCGCCAGCAATTCAGGAAAATACTTGATGACGCAGGCGAGCGGGTTGGACGCCGCCTGGCCAAGCCCGCAGATCGAGGCGTCGCGCATGACCTGGCCCAGCTCACCCAGCAGCTCGGCGTCCCATATGCCGCGGTCCATCAGCATGCGCGCCTTCTGCGTGCCGGACCGGCACGGCGTGCACTGGCCACAGCTCTCGTCCTCGAAAAAGCGCATTAGATTAAGCGCCACACTGCGCACGTCGTCGGCCTGTGAGAACACCACGACGGCAGCGGAGCCGATAAAGCAGCCGTATTTCTCCAGCGTGCCGAAGTCGAGCGGGATGTCCGACATGGATGCGGGCAGGATGCCGCCGGACGCGCCGCCGGGCAGATAGGCGGTGAACTCGTGCCCATCCAGCATGCCACCGCAGTACTCCTCGATCAGCTCCTGCACGGTGATGCCCGAGGCCGCCAGCTTCACGCCAGGCTGCTTGACCCGGCCGGACACGGAGTAGCTGCGCAGGCCCACGCGCCCGTTGCGGCCGAGGCTGGTCCACCACGCCGCGCCCTTTTCCAGGAGCTCGCGCACCCAGAACACGGTCTCGACATTGTTGATCAAGGTCGGGCGGCCGAACAGGCCGACCTGGTAGGGGAAGGGCGGCTTATGCCGCGGCAGGCCACGCTTGCCCTCGATGCTCTCCAGCATCGAGCTTTCCTCGCCGCAGATATAGGCGCCGGCGCCGCGACGCATGTGGATGCGCGGACCACCCGGCGGCAGCTTGGCGATCTCCTGCGTCAGGATCTCGCGGGCGACCGGATACTCGTCGCGCAGGTAGATATAGACATCCTCGGCCTCGACCACGTGGGCGCCGATCAGCATTCCTTCCAGGAAGCGATGCGGATCACTGTTGAGATAGTGGCGGTCCTTGAAGGTGCCAGGCTCGCCCTCATCGGCGTTGATCGCCATCAGGCGCGGCCCGGGCTCGTTGCGGACAGAGCGCCACTTGCGCCCGGCCGGGAACCCGGCGCCGCCCAGACCACGCAACCCACTCTCATCCAGCACCGCCAGCACGGCGTCGCTGGTCAGCGTGCCGGCGCGGAGTTGGTTCAGCAACGCATAGCCGCCACCGGCGACATAGGCATTATAGTCCGGGTAATCCGGCATATGCGGATGCGTGTCGTCATGCGCGACGGCGTCCAGCACTGCCGCGGAGGTCGCATGGTGCAGGAAGTGGTGACCGACCTCGGCGACGGGAGCCTGGTCGCACAGGCCGACGCAGGGTGCACGCACTACGCGGGCTGGACCGCCAAGGCTGCCTGCGGCCTCATGCGCGCGCAGCTCGGCGTAGAGCTTTTCGGCGCCGAACATGGCACAGGTCACGGTGTCGCACACCCGGATCACCAACGGCGCGAGCGGCGCATCCCCGTCCTTCACCACGTCGAAATGCGCGTAGAAAGTCGCGGTTTCATACACTTCCGCATAGGCGAGGCGCATCTCATCGGCCAGCGCAGCCAGATGCGCTGCGGAGATCTGCTTGTAGGTATCCTGGATCAGGTGCAGGTATTCGATCAGGTATTCCCGCACCCGTGGCCGGTCGGCAAGCAACGCCTCGATCTCGTGCTTGGCCTTCGGCTGGACCTCGCGGCCCTTAGGCAAAGCGGCAGCGCGGCGGCGTCCAGCGCCCGGATGCTCGAACCGTACGACGGTGTCAATGGGTGCTTCCGCCATCAATAATTCCCAGATCGCCAGGCATGGGAGCCAGGCATAGTTATCCCCCTCATATGAATGCAAATGCACATGACGCCAAGGGGATCGGATGGCACAGACAATGACATTGCGTCCGGGACCCCTCCGGGCGAGGAATGATAGATTGGACCAATGACAGCATTGATTTCGCGACCTTCTCGCGCAAGAAGCGTCCGATGCGGGTAATCGGCCTTGCTGGCTGGAGCGGCGCTGGCAAGACCACTCTGCTGCGCCGGCTAATCCCGATCCTGGTCGGGCAAGGGCTACGCGTCTCGACTGTAAAGCACGCGCATCACGGCTTCGACGTGGACCAGCCCGGCAAGGATTCCTGGGAGCATCGCCAGGCTGGTGCGCAGGAGGTGCTGGTGGGGTCGGCCAGCCGCTGGGCGTTGATGCACGAGCTGCGCGGCGATGCCGAACCGCATCTTGCGGACCTGCTGGAGCGGCTGAGCCCGGTGGACCTGGTGCTGGTCGAGGGTTTCAAGCGCGGTGGCCATCCCAAGATCGAGGTATTCAGGGCGGCAAACGGGAAGCCGCTGCTGCATCCGGACGACTCCTCCGTGGTGGCCGTGGCGTCGGATGTGCCGATGCCGGGCCTGACTTTGCCGTGGCTGCACCTGGACGACATCGAGGCTATCGCGATCGAGATACAGGAGCAGGCGGTGCCGGTCGGCTGATGGCGCAGCTCTCAGATGACTGTTTCGCTTTCGGGGGCGCGTTGCTGACGGTCGACGCGGCCCGGGCCATGATCGCGGACCAGATCGGGCGGGTCGATGGCGTCGAGCACGTGGCCCTGCACGAGGCGGACGGGCGCGTGCTGGCGGCGGACATCGCGGCGCCGGTGGACCTGCCGCCGTTCGACAACTCGGCCGTCGATGGCTACGCGGTGCGGCTGGCGGGGCTGGAGGATGGCGGCCGGCTGCCGGTGTTGGGGCGGCTCGCGGCCGGGATGCCGGCACAGCCGCTGGTGGGGGGCACGGCGCAGCGCATCTTCACCGGCGCCGCACTGCCGCCCGGTGCGGACACCGTGTTCATGCAGGAGGACGTGCAGTTCGACGCCGGTCATGTGCAGCTTCCGGCGGGGCTGCGGCCCGGCGCCAACACCCGGCCGCGCGGGGAGGACATCGCTTGCGGCGCCATCGCCCTTCGCGCCGGATTGCGGCTGCGGCCACAGGATCTGGCGCTGGCGGCGGCGCTGGGGATCACTGTGCTCCCGGTGTGCCGGAGGGTCCGGGTGGCGCTGTTCTCGACGGGGGACGAACTGGTCGAGCCCGGGCAGCTCCCCGGCGCGGCGCAGCGCTTCGACAGCAACCGGGTGCTGCTGGCCGCGATGGCGCGCCGGGCCGGGGCGCAAGTAACGGACCTCGGCATCCTGCCGGACCGGCTGGACGCGATCACCTGGGCGTTGCGGGACGCGGCTCGGGACCACGACCTGATCCTGACATCCGGTGGCGTGTCGGCCGGGGAGGAGGACCATGTGCGTTCGGCTGTCGAGGCGACGGGACGTCTGGTGTTCTGGCGCCTCGCGGTAAAGCCGGGGCGGCCGGTGGCGATGGGCGTGGTGGGTGGCGTGCCGTTCATGGGAGTGCCGGGCAACCCAGTGGCGGCCTTCGTCACCTTCGTGCAGTTGGCGCGCCCGCTGATCGCGGCGCTGGCGGGCGGCGTGGTCCAGCCGCCGCCCACGCTCCGCGTGCCGGCCGCCTTCGCCTATCGCAAGAAGGCCGGGCGGCGTGAGTATGTCCGCGTCCGCCTTCGGCCCGGCCCGGACGGCACGACTGCGGCGCATAAGCATGGGGTGGACGGCGCAGGCATCCTCACGTCGCTGACCGAGACCGATGGCCTAGCCGAGCTGGCAGACGACGTGACGTTAGTATCGCCGGGGGATAGTGTGGCTTTTCTGCCCTACGCCGTGCTATTTTAACACAGACCGGTTGCATTACCGGGCCGTTTGGCCTATGTGCAGTGCAGCAGACTGCGACTGCTTACGCCTTCCCAATCCGGTGTCCTCGTGCGCAGAGAGACGACGCCCAACACGGAAGTGCCCGTCCCCTAGAAGTTCCAATTGACGACACTCGCGGCAGTCTTGTCGCGCCCGATGCCATGCATCGCATTTCCAAACTTGCCGTGAGACGGCCCGACCACCCGGCGCCAGGAGGCGCCTTCCTACATGACGACATTTACCGACCTCAAGCTTTCTGAGCCCCTTTTGCGTGCCCTGGAAACCGAGGGCTATACGACGCCGACGCCGATCCAGGCCGGCGCCATCCCACATCTTCTAGAAGGCCGCGACCTGCTGGGCCTGGCGCAGACCGGCACCGGCAAGACCGCCGCCTTCGCGCTGCCCATCCTGCAACGGCTGGAGGCCCGCCGCGTGCCCGCGCCACCCAAGGGCGCCCGCGTGCTGGTGCTGGCGCCGACGCGTGAGCTCGCGTCGCAGATCGACGAGAGCTTTGCGACCTATGCCAAGCACATGCGCCTGAGCCACACCGTGGTGTTCGGCGGCGTGGGCCAGGGCCGCCAGGTGGACGCGATGCGCCGCGGCGTGGACGTGCTGGTCGCCGCCCCCGGCCGTTTGCTGGACCTGATGGGCCAGGGCCATATCGAGCTGTCGAAGGTCGAGGTCCTGGTGCTCGACGAGGCCGACCGCATGCTCGACATGGGCTTCGTGCGCGACATCCGCCGCATCGTTGCCACCTTGCCGCATGCCCGGCAGACCCTGCTGTTCTCCGCCACCATGCCGGCCGCCATCGCCGAGCTCGCGGGCAGCATGCTGCGCAACCCGGTCCGGGTCGAGGTCGCGCCGCCCTCCACCACGGTCGAGCGTGTCCGGCAGACGATGATGTTCGTCGACGAAGCCAACAAGAAGGCCGCGATCGAGATGCTGGTGAAGTCGCCTAAGGTCGCCCGCGCCATCGTGTTCACCCTGATGAAGCACGAGGCCAACAAGGTGGCCGAGCACCTGACCAAGGCCGGCGTCAACGCCGAGGCGATCCACGGCAACAAGTCCCAGGGCGCGCGGGAGCGTGCGATGGCCGGCTTCCGCTCGGGCGCCGTGAAGGTGCTGGTGGCGACCGACATCGCGGCGCGCGGCATCGACGTGGACGACGTCTCGCACGTCTTCAACTTCGACCTGCCGAACGTGCCGGAAAGCTATGTGCACCGCATCGGCCGCACCGCGCGCGCCGGACGTGAGGGGCACGCGATCTCGCTGTGCAGCGCCGAGCAGCGCGCCTGGCTGCGGGACATCGAGCACGAGGTTGGCCAGACGATCCCGGTGTTCCTGGAGCACGAGTACCATTCGGAGGCCGCGCGGCACTCGACGATGCGCGCGCCGGTGCTGGGCGGCGGCAATGGGCGCGGGCAGGGCCACCGGGGTGGTGGCGGCCAGCGCGGGGCGCAGAACAGCAACCGCCGCACGAGCGGGCGTCGGGCGGCCTAACCTACAACGAGCCAGCCAGCCGGTCGGCCTCCGCCAGATCGGGGGGCGTGTTCACGTTGAAGAACGGGTCCACGCCCTCGACCGGCCATTCTACGATCGCAGGATCATGCCGCCTGACATAGGCGCCAACTTTCCGCAACCCCTCCGCGACCAATGCGTGACGCAGGTCATGGCGTAGCGCGACCGGCCAGAGCGTCACCACCGGATGCGTCCGGCCGCCGGATGCCGCGCAGGCCAGGGTCGCGTCGCCAAGGCCAGCGTGCAGCCGGGCCACCAGGTCCTCCGGCAGGAACGGCGCGTCGCCGGGCACGGTAACGACCCACCGTACCTCCGGCGCGCACCGTGCCGTCCAATCCAGCCCAGCCAGCACGCCCGCCAATGGTCCCGGACGATCGGGCAGGTCGTCGCCCACCACCGGTAGGCCGAGTTCGCCGAACCGCGCCGGGTCGTCGTTGGCGTTCAAGATCAACCGTGCCACCTGCGGCGTCATGCGCCCGATCAGCCGCTGCATCACCGTTTGACCACCGACCATGCACAACGCCTTATCGCCACCGCCTAGACGCCGGGCCACGCCGCCCGCCAGGATCATGCCGATCGTCGGTTCAATCATGGTTATTTTGATCGTCGGGCACCTCGAACCCCCTTGCACGCAGGGCATCCCGCGTCGAGGGCCGACGCAGCAGTTCCAGAAAACGTTGCACGGGCGCACGGTCCAGCCGGGCTACGGGCACCACGAAATCGTACTGCTCGGCCTGCAACGGCAGGAAACCAAGGCCGTACTCGGCGGCTACCGTCTGGATCGCCACCCCCCAATCCGCCCGGCCCTGCGCCACCGCGACCGCCACAGCGTTATGCGATTTCGTCTGCGCGGAGTAGCCCGGCGGACGCATGCCCCCCAGCACGCGGTCGATCAGGATACGCGTGCCCGACCCCGCATTGCGGTTCACCATCAGCGCACCCTCGACGCGCATGAAATCCGCCGCATCCGATAATCCGTTGAACCGTGCGTCATCCGGCCGGAACATCACGCCCTGCAAACGGCCATAGCCCGGCACCAACCGCAAGGCATCGGTCAGGAAGGGCCGGTTGTACTCGCCGCTGGCCGGGTCCATCAAATGGACGCCCGCCACGTCGCACTCGCCCCGCCGCGCCGCCGCCAGCCCTCCGGAACTGCCGACCGCGAGCGCCTTCACGTTCAGCCCATCCTGCTCCAGCAGCCCGATCAGCATGTCCAGCCCGACGCAGTGGCTGCCGATCACCACCAGGTCCGCCGCCGCGGCGGACGTGCCGATCAACCGCACGCGGACCGCCGTGCCCGCCGGCACCGCCTCCGTCAGCGCCGGGACAGAAAAGAACCCGTCCGCCTGCGCGAACCCGGTAACCGCGCCCGAGCCCTTCGCGGTCGGGTAGGCCAGCAGCCCGCCCCCCGGCGCCTGCATCAGCGAGACCATGACATATTCGGTCCGGCCCCGCTCGGAGGCGATGCGCAGCGGGAGCGTGGCGTCCACCGTCTCCGGCCGCGCAGCGGGCAGGCCGGCGAAAGCCCGGATCACCGGCGCCACGAACTCATGGAAGGTGAAGATGGCCGAGGTCGGAAAACCCGGCAGCACCACGACGGGCTTTCCGCCATGCACCGCCAGGCACAGCGGCTTGCCGGGCTTCAGCGCCACGCCATGCACCAACACGCCGGGTTCGGCCAGGCGCGCGACCACCTGGTAGGCCAAATCCCCCGCGCCCTTAGACGTGCCGCCCGACAGCAGCACCATGTCGCCCGCCGCCAGCGCTTGGTCCAGCCGCGCCTGCAGCGCGTCCGCGTCGTCCGGCACGATGCCGAGCGGGATGGGCTGGCCGCCCGCCTCCTCGATCGCCGCCGCGAGGATAGCGGCGTTGCTGTCGAACACCTGGCCGGGCCGGATCGGGCTGCCGGGGGCCACGATCTCGTCGCCCGTCGAGAACACCGCAACGCGCGGCCGGCGCCAGACCGGGACGTCCGCCAGGCCGACGGCGGCGAGCATGCCGATCTCCCGGGATGTCAGTAGCCGGCCGCGGCGCAGCACGGTCTCGCCGCGCGCGATATCGGACCCGGCGACCGCGATGAACTGGCCCGGCGTCGCGGCGCGACGCAGCTCGATGGCGAGCGGCGGGCCGTCCAGCAGGTCCGTTTGCTCCACCATGACAACGGCGTCGGCGCCGCGGGGCACCATGCCGCCCGTGGCAATCACGGCGGCTATCCCAGGCGTCACGGGCTGCGTGGGCGCGATGCCGGGAGTGAGGAGCTCGGTGTTCAGCGCCAAGGTGACGGGCTGCGCGTCGGCCGCGTCCGCCGTGTCGGCCGCGCGGACCGCGAACCCGTCCACGCTGGCGCGGTCGAAGCCGGGCACGTCCAGCGGCGCCACGACATCGCGCGCCAGCACCCGGCCCCGCGCGGCGGCGAGCGGGACCGTCTCCTCGCCCAAAGGCTGCATCCGCAGGTGGCGGCGGAAACGCGCCTCGGCCTCGTCGCGGCTCACGACATCCAGGAACTGCTCCTGGCGCGCGGCGCGGCGGAGTGTGCGGGGATCAAGGGTCATGGAAGATACGGGGGTCATGGACGGTATATATGGACGCGGACGGTCGCGCCGGCCGGAAAACCCTCGCTGGTTTCGGGCACGATGATGAAACCGTCTGCCCGGACGGCGCTGGCCAGGGTGCCGGCGTCGGCTGGGCCCAAGGGGGTCGCGTGGGCGGCGTCGACGCGGACCTGGATCACGTCGGTGAAGCCAACGGCCGACACCGCCTTACGGCCGAGCGTTTTCTCAATGCTCCCATACGGTCCGGCAAGCTGGACGCCCGCCAGGCGCCGCACGGCCCTCGCCGCCAGCAGGTCGTAGATCGCGAGGCACGCATGGGGCGCGCCAGGCAGCAGCAGCACGGGCACGCCGTCGATGCGGCCCAGTCCCGCGGAGTCGCCGGGCCGGACCGCAATGCCGTGCACGTCCAGCACACCGCCCGCGTCCGCCAGGGCCAGCGGCGCGCCGTCGTCCGGCCCGGCGCCGGTGCGTCCCGCGATCAGGATCAGGTCGGCCCCCGTCGCCGGTAGCGGCATCGCCTCCGCCACCGCGCCGTCACGAGCGACCAACGCGTGCAGCATCGGCGACAGCAGGTCGGGCCCGGATTTTGGTCCCGCCACCACCAGCGCCACACGCGGCTGGCGCACCACGGCGACCGGGTCCGCCCCCAGCGCCAGCAGCAACGCGATGCTTTGCGGGAGCAAGGTCCCGGCAGCCACCGCCTCGTCTCCCGCCCGCATGGCGCTGCCCCGGCGGTCCACGCCGGCACCCCGGGCAATGGGTGCCAAACCGTCCAGCGCCGGGCCGCGCGGCTGGGCCGACGCGAAGGGCAGCACGGCGTCGGTCCCGGCCGGCATGGGCAGGCCCGCCGCGATCAACGTGTGGGCACTGAGCGGCAAAGGGTTATACTCGCTGGCGCCCTCGGTCTCGCCGGCTTGAACGGCGTAGCCGTCCACGGCGGCGCAATCGACGCCGGGCCAATCGACGGGACCGGCGACCGGCGCGGCGAGCACGCGTCCCGCCGCCGCGGCCACGAGTTCGGCCGGCAGAGCCGCGGTGTGCGCGTCGATCCAGGCCAGCGCGTCGGTGAGCGGGGCGCGGCTGCTGAAGCCAATCAGGCGGATGTCGGTCACGGCGGGGCGGAGCCCCCGGCAGTCCGGATGGCCTCGATGATGATGTCGCGTTTGTTTTGCAGATGCTGCGCCAGCAACGCGCCCAGGCCAGGCCCGTCGCGCCGCCCCAGCGCCGCCAGGATCGCGTCGTGCTCGTTCATCGCCGCCTGCCACCGGTCGGGCCGGATGCGGTTCGACATATAGCGCGCGCGGGTGATGCGGCCGGCCAGGCCCGCATGGGCCGCCAGCAGCACCGGGTTCGCCGCCGCCCGCATGATCGCCTCGTGGATGGCTTGGTTCAGCGCGAAGTAGGCCCTCAGGTCCTGCCGCAGGAAGTGCGCGTACATGCTGTAGTGCAGGCCTTGAATCTCGGCGAATGCGGCGTCGGTGATGCGCAGGCAAGCGAGGCGCCCGCCCTCGGCCTCCAGCGTCGCGATCACCTCGAACAGGTGCACCAGGTGCTCGTCGTCCAGCGTCGCCACCCGGGCACCGCGGTTGGGCAGCAAATCCACCAGCCCCTCGGCCGCCAGCACCTTCAGGCACTCGCGGAGCGGCGTGCGCGAGACTTTGAAACGCAGGCACAGCTCGCGCTCCGGCACGCGGACGCCGGGCAGCAGGTCGCCCTGGTCGATCAGGATGCGCAGCCCGTCCAGCAGCCCGGCGTGCAGCGACGGGCGGGGGAAGGCGTGCACGACGTTGTTGGCTGCGGTCATGCCGGCATTATGCGGTATCGCGGTTTGAATGCAAAACTCTGCTCTTGCCACCATTATAAAAAGGTGCGAGCAAGAATTTGCATTCACTTCCGGGGCACGTCATGGCGTTCAAGAGCGGCCGGCACTTCCTGCAGATTCCGGGCCCGAGCAACGTGCCCGACCGCATCCTGCGCGCCATCGACCGGCCCACCATCGACCACCGCGGCCCCGAGTTCGGCCGGCTCGGCCGCTCGGTGCTGGCGGGCTGCCAGACGGTGTTCGGCACCTCCGGCCCTGTCGTGATCTTCCCTGCGTCCGGCACCGGGGCTTGGGAGGCGGCGATCGTCAACACGCTGGACCGCGGGGACCGGGTGCTGATGTATGAGACCGGGCAGTTCGCGTCGCTGTGGCACAAGATGGCCGAGCGGTTCGGATTGCAGGTGGATTGGGTGCCTGGCGATTGGCGGCGCGGCGTCGATCCGGCCGACGTCGAGGCCCGGTTGCGCGCCGACCCCGAACGCTCGATCCGGGCAGTGATGGTCGTGCACAACGAGACCTCGACCGGCGTGACCAGCCGCATCCCGGAGATCCGCGCTGCGATCGACCGGGCGGACCACCCGGCGCTGTTCATGGTGGACACGATCTCCTCGCTGGGCTCGATGGACTACCGGCACGAGGCCTGGGGCGTCGATGTCACGGTGTCCGGCTCGCAGAAAGGGCTGATGCTGCCGCCGGGCCTGAGCTTCAACGCGATGTCCGACAAGGCGCTGGCGGCGGCGAAGGCGGGCGGGATGCCGCGGTCCTACTGGGACTGGCAGGAGATGCTGGCGTCGAACGCGACCGGGTATTTTCCGTACACGCCCAGCACCAACCTGCTGTACGGGCTCGAAGAGGCGCTCGCCATGCTGCTGGAGGAAGGCCTTCCCAACGTGTTCGCCCGGCACGGCCGCCACGCAGCGGCGACGCGGGCCGCCGTACAGGGCTGGGGGCTCGAGATTTTGTGCCAGGAGCCGCGGGAGTACTCCAGCATCCTGACCGCCGTCGTGATGCCGGACGGCTATGACGCCGACCAGTTGCGCCAGGTGATCCTGGAAAACTACGACATGTCGCTGGGCGCTGGGCTCGCGAGGCTGAAGGGCCGGGTGTTCCGGATCGGGCACCTCGGCTATTTCAACGACCTGATGCTGCTGGGCACCTTGGGCGGGGTCGAGATGGGATTGCATGCGGCCGGCGTCCCGCATCGGGCCGGCGGCGTGGACCGGGCGATGGATGTGCTGGCGGGCCGCAGCGGCCAAGCGGCGCAGGCGGCGAGGGCAGCTTAAGCAGGTCCATAAAGAGACCTGACCAGGGGAGACGCGACCATGGCCACCCGGCGGCTGACGGCCAGCGGCAATATTCTGCTGCTGCTCTGCGTGATGTATTTCATAACGTACATGGACCGGGTGAACGTCAGCACCGCGGCGGCGGCGTTCAAGTCCGAGCTGGGGTTCAGCAACACGCAGCTCGGCCTGGTGTTCTCGGCCTTCGCCTACCCCTATTTGGCGTGCCAGGTGATCGGCGGCTGGTTTGGGGACCGGTTCGGCGCGCGGCGGACGCTTACGATATGCGGGCTGATCTGGGCGGTCGCCACGATCCTGACCGGGCTCGTGAACGGGTTCTGGTCGCTGATCCTGGTGCGGATGATGCTGGGATTGGGGGAGGGAGCGACCTTTCCGACCGCAACCCGCGCCATGTCGTCCTGGTTGCCCGGCGGCAAGTCAGGATGGGCGCAGGGCATCACCCACGCCGCCTCCCGCCTGGGCAACGCAATCACCCCGCCCTTCGTGGTGCTGCTGGTCTCCGTCGTCACCTGGCGCGGGTCGTTCGTCATCATGGGCTTGCTCAGCCTGGTGTGGGTGGTCGTGTGGGCGTGGTACTACCGCGACGATCCGCGGACGCATCCGGGCGTGGGCCCGGCCGACCTCGCAAGCCTGCCGCCGCCCCGCGCCGTGGCCACGGTCCGGGGACCGACGCCCTGGGGCCCGCTGCTCCGGCGCATGGCTCCGGTCACCTTCGTGTATTTCTGCTACGGCTGGACGTTGTGGACCTTCCTCACCTGGGTGCCGCAGTTCATGCTGCACGCCTATAAGCTCAACCTGCAAAACTCGGCGCTGTTCGCGTCGCTGGTGTTCGCGGGCGGTGTCATCGGCGACGCGCTGGGCGGCTGGGTCAGCGATGCGCTGTATCGCCGGACCGGGAACCTGATCCGGGCGCGGCGCGACCTGGTCATCCTGGGGATGGTCGGCTCGTTCATCTGCTCGGCGCCCGTGCTGTTCGTGACGGCCCCGGCACTGGCGGCGCTGTCGCTCGGTGGCGCGTTCTTCTTCGCCGAACTCACGATCGGGCCGATGTGGGCGATCCCCATGGACGTCGCGCCGGCCTATTCCGGCACGGCGAGCGGCCTGATGAACTCCGGGTCGGCGCTGGCGGCCATCCTCTCGCCGCTGGTGTTCGGCGTCATCATCGACGCGACGGGCAACTGGTCGCTGCCGTTCTATGGCACGATGGGGCTGCTGGTGGCCGGCACCATCGCCGCGTTCTGGATGCGGCCGGACCGCACCTTCGCCGCCGACGCCGCGGCTCCCGACTGGCGCAAGGAGGCGCCCACCATTGCCTAATGACCTCGGACGGCTTCACGGCCTCGGACGGCCTGACGGCCCGCGACTCCACCCTACGCCCTTGGGCGACCCGCGCCTCGCGCAACGGCTGCGGCGGGAGGTCGAGGGCGAGGTGCTGTTCAGCCGCGCCGACCGTGGGCGCTATGCGACCGACGCCTCGATCTACCAGGTCGAGCCGGTGGGCGTCGTGGTGCCGCGCACGACGGCGGACGTGGCGGCGGCGCTGTCGATCGCGCGGGAGCATGGGGTGCCGGTGCTGCCCCGTGGCGGCGGGACCAGCCAGTGCGGGCAGACGGTGAATCGCGCCTTGGTGATCGACTGCACGAAGCACCTGCGCCGGGTGCTGGACGTGGACACCGGCGCACGGACGGCCTGGGTAGAGCCGGGCCTGGTGCTCGGGCACCTGAACGCCAGCCTGAAGCCGCATGGGCTGTTCTTTCCGGTCGATCCCAGCACGCATAGCCGCTGCACCCTGGGCGGCATGGCGGGCAACAACTCCTGCGGGTCGAAAAGCATTCGTTACGGGCTGATGGCCGACAACGTGCTGGCGATCGATGCCATGCTGGCGGACGGCACGCGGCACCGTTTTGGCCCGGTGCCGGACAATCTCGGTGGGGACATGCCGGCGGGCATCGCCGCGCTGATCCAGCGGCTGCGGGCATTAGGGGCAGCGGAGGCGGATGAGATCGCGGCACGGTTCCCGGCGCAGCTCCGCCGGGTGGGCGGCTACAACATTGAGGCGCTGACCCCCGCGGCGCGGCGTGCCGGGCGGGAGAACCTGGCGCGGCTGCTGGTCGGGTCGGAGGGAACGCTGGCATTCTCCGCCGCGATCCAGTTGACGCTGCAGCCGATCCTGCCGCGAAAAATGCTGGGCATTTGCCAGTTCCCGACGTTCCGCGCCGCCATGGAGGCGTCCCGGCATTTGGTCCAGCTCGGCCCCGAGGCGGTCGAGCTGGTGGACCGCACCATGATCGACCTCGGCCGCAGCATCCCGATCTACCGCGCCACCATCGACCGCATGGTGGCCATCCCATCGCGCGGGCGCGATGGGAACCCTGGCTCGGGCGAGCCGGACAGCCTGCTGATCGTCGAGTTCCACGGTGACGCGGACAAGCCGCTGTTGGCCAAGCTCGCGGAGCTGGACATCATGATGGCCGACCTTGGCTGGCCCGGCGCCGTCATCCGCGCCACCGACCCCGCGTTCCAGGCTGGCATCGCCGAAGTGCGGGAAGCCGGGCTGAACATCATGATGTCGATGAAGGGCGACGGCAAACCTGTCTCCTTCATCGAGGATTGCGCCGTGGGTCTCGACGACCTCGCGGACTATACCGAGCGGCTGAACGACGTGTTCGCGCGCCATGGCACCAAGGGTACCTGGTACGCCCACGCCAGCGTCGGCTGCCTGCACGTACGCCCGGTGCTGAACATGAAGGACCCCGGCGACGTCGCCACCATGCGCGCGGTGGCGGAGGAGTGTTTTTCTCTCGTCCGCGAATATAAGGGCTCGCATAGCGGGGAGCACGGCGACGGCATCGTCCGCAGCGAGTTCCACGAAAGCATGTTCGGCCCCCGCATCGTCCGCGCGTTCGAGGCGGTGAAGGACGCGTTCGACCCGGCGGGCCTGCTGAACCCCGGCCGTGTGGTGCGCGCGCCGCGCATGGATGACCGCAGCCTATTCCGCTATGCGCCGGACTACGCGGCGGCGCCGGGTTTCTCGCCGGCGCTCGACTGGTCGGAGCATCCGGGTCCGCTGGGCGGCATGCTGGCGGCGGTCGAGATGTGCAACAACAACGGCACCTGCCGCAAGTTCGACGCGGGCAGCATGTGCCCGAGCTACCGCGTGACGCGGGACGAGGCGCACCTGACGCGCGGCCGGGCCAACACGCTACGGCTGGCGCTGACGGGGCAGCTTGGCCCGGATGCCATGGCGTCGGACGACGTAGCGGACGCCCTGGCGTTGTGCGTGTCGTGCAAGGCGTGCCGGCGGGAGTGCCCGACGGGCGTCGACATGGCGAAGATGAAGATCGAGGCGCTGGCCGCCCGTGCTGCACGGCACGGAGTCGGACGGCGGGCACGGCTGGTGGCGGAGCTGCCGCGCTATGCCCGCCTCGCCTCCGCCCTGGCTCCTTTGGCCAATTTTCGCAATCGGGTCCCGGCGCTGCGCCGCCTGTCGGAGCGCCTGCTGGGCCTTTCGGCCGACCGCTCGCTGCCGGCGTGGAATGGCGCGCCGTTCCGGGATGCGGAGGCTACGGCCGCCCCCGCTCCGAATGGCGACGTGCTGCTACTGGCCGACACCTTCAACCGGTACTTCGAGCCGGAGAACCTCCGCGCCGCCATCCGCGTGCTGGCGGCGGCGGGATACCGCGCCGTGCTCCCGGCGCACAGCGGCCGGCCGTTGTGCTGCGGGCGGACCTATTTGTCCGCGGGCCTGGTCGAGCAGGCCCGCGCCGAAGCACGGCGCACGATGGCGGCACTTGCCGGCCCGCTACCCGTCATCGGGCTGGAGCCTTCGTGCCTGCTCACCCTCCGGGACGAGTTCTCTTCCCTATTGCCCGGCCCGGACGCGGCAGCCTTGTCCGCCCGCGCCATGCTGCTGAGCGAGTTCCTGGTCCGCGAGGGCGTGCAACTACCGTTGGGCACGCTGGCCGGCCGGGCGCACGTGCACGGCCATTGCCACCAGAAGTCGTTCGGCGCCTTCCCCGACGCGCTCGCGACGCTGGGGCAAGTGCCCGGCCTCGACGTAAAGCCGATCACGTCGTCCTGCTGCGGCATGGCCGGCGCGTTTGGCTACCAGGCGGAGACCCAGGCGGCCTCGCTCGCGATGGCGGAGGCCGGGCTGCTGCCGGCGGTGCGGGCGGCGGGAGCGGAGGACCGGATCGTCGCAGACGGGACGTCATGCCGGCACCAGATCGCCGATCTTTTGGGGCGACGCGCCGTGCATTCCGTGATGGTGCTGGACGAGGCGCTGCGGCCCTGATCAGAAATCGCCTTCTAGTGCTGCAGCGAGGTCGCGGGATTGGTGGATGACGCGCACGATCAATGGAGGGTCATGCGCCACGCTGTAGACCAGCACGTAGGGAAAACCTCGCAGCAGCCAGAACCGGAAATTTGCTGGTGCCAATGCCAGGCGTTGTCGGCCAAGCAGCGGATTTGCTTCCAGCATACTCACAGTGCGCGTCAGGGCAGCGATCAGGGCGAGCGCGGCGTCGGGATTATCATCGGCGATCCATTCCACGGCGTCCCGCAACTCCCGCTGTGCGCGGGGCGCGAGCAACCGCACATGCGCTTCACTAATCATTTTTTGCGTTGGCGCGCAGCCTCAACGATTGCAAGAAGGTCGGCCTCAACCTCGCCGATCGTAGCGAATCCGTCCCGGAAACCCTCTTCCATTGCAGCGTCGAGCGAGGCCACAAACGCCGTGCGGCGCTGCTCGGCATCCAGCAGCATGCGTAGGCCGGAGCGGACGACCTCGCTCACGTTATTGTAGCGCCCACTCTCAACGCAGGACTGCGCGAAGTGCTCAAGTTCCGCAGTCAGGCTGACATTAGTGCCCATGGATCATCCTTGATGTCAATCTTTGATATAACATAGCCCTATGCCGCCGCGTTGCAAGCTGGTGCTGTGCTGGCTAGCCATATGGATGTAGCTTGTGGATGGTCCGAGGAAGAAGATGCCATATGACTAGGTTGCGCAGCCTTATGGCCACTGCGGTACTGCTCGCGGCCTCGCTGCTGCCCGGCACTGCTGCGGCCGAGACGGTGCGGATCGCCCGGCAATTCGGCATCTCCTATCTGCCGCTCATCCTGATGCAGAACGCTGGGCTGCTGGAGGCGGAGGGCCGTGCGCGCGGCCTGGACCTCACGGTCGAGTGGATCACCTTCACCGGCGGGCCGCCGATCAACGACGCGCTGATCTCAGGCTCGATCGACTTGGCCGCCGGTGGCGTGGGGCCCATGCTGACACTGTGGGGCCGGACAAGGAGCAACCTGCGGGTGAAGGGAGTGGCGGCGTTGTGCGCCATGCCGCTTTGGCTCAACACCAGCAATCCCGAGGTCCACTCGATTGCCGACTTCACCGAGCGCGACCGTATCGCGCTGCCCGGCGTCAAGGTTTCGATCCAGGCCGTCGTGCTGCAGATGGCGGCGCTGCAGGCGTTCGGGCCGGGCCAGCAGAACCGGCTCGATCCGCTCACCGTGTCGATGGGCCACCCGGACGGGCAGGCCGCGCTACTGGGCGGCAGGACCGAGATCACGGCGCACTTCACCGCGGCACCCTACATGTATGCCGAGGTCGAATCGCCGCAGGTCCATCGCGTGCTGAACAGCTACGACGTGCTGGGCGGCCCGCACACTTTCAACCTGGTCTGGGCCACCACTCGCTACCACGACAGCCATCCCGAGGTGATCGCGGCCTTCATGGCGGCGCTGGACCGGGCGATGGCGATCATCAACGACAAGCCGCTGGAGGCCGCGGCGATCTGGGTCCGGTCGGAACATGCGCGGCTCAGTCCGGAGCAGGCCGCCGAGATGGTCCGCCGTCCGGAGAACGAGTGGACGACGACGCCCAAGCGGATGATGTCATTCGCCACGTTCATGCACGCGACCGGGGCGCTCACCCAGCTTCCCGAAAGCTGGCGGGACCTGTTCTTTGCGGACGCCCACGCGCTGGATGGCAGTTGATTTCGATAGAGGAGGGTTCACGATGTCCAACCAAAAGGCCGAGATCCGCAAGCTGACCCCGGTTGTCGGCGCCGAGATCCACGGGATCGACCTGTCCCAACCGCTCGGCAACCAGGCGTTCCAGGAGGTGCACGACGCGCTGATGGACAACATGGTCGTGTTCTTCCGCGATCAGCGCATGGACGAGGCACAGCAGAAGGATTTCGGCCGCCGGTTCGGCGAGCTGCACATCCATCCCGCGGCGCCCTCCGTGCCGGGCCACCCCGAGGTGATGGTGATCCACGCGGATGCGAACTCGAAGTTCGTGAACGGGGAAAGCTGGCACTCCGACGTGTCCTGCGATCCGGAGCCGCCGATGGGCAGCATCCTTTACATGCGGACCCTGCCCGAGGTCGGGGGCGACACGCTATTCGCCAACATGGTCGCGGCGTTCGAGGCGCTGTCCAACCCCATGCGGCGGATGCTCGCGGGCCTGACGGCGACGCATGACGGGGAGGCGCTTTATCGCGGCCGCTATGGCACGGACGACCGCGGCCGGGTCTATCCGCGCGCCGAGCATCCGGTGGTCCGCACCCATCCGGTGACTGGAAAACAGGCGCTGTTCGTCAACTCGTTCTTCACGACGCGCATCAACGAGCTGCGCAAGGACGAGAGCGACGCGCTGCTGGCGTTCCTGTTCCGCCACATCGAGACGCCCGAGTTCTCCTGCCGCTTCCGCTGGCAGCCGAACTCGGTGGCATTCTGGGACAACCGGTCGGCGCAGCACCATGCGTTATGGGACTACTACCCGCACACAAGGAGCGGCACGCGGGTGACGGTGAAGGGCGACCGGCCGTTCTACCGGGCGTGATGGCCGTTACATGCCGAGATACGCCTTCCGCACCCCGGCATCGGCCGCGATGTCCTTGGCCGGGCCCTCCAGCACGATGCGGCCGGTCTGCAGGACGTAGGCGCGGTCGGCCAACTCCAGCGCCTCCGCCAGGCGCTGCTCAACAAGAAGGATCGTCGTGCCGAGGTCGCGGATGCGGCCCACGGCGGCCAGGATATCGTCCACCAGTTTCGGCGCGATGCCCTGGCTGGGTTCGTCGAGCATCAGCAGGCGCGGCTGGGTCATCAGCGCGCGGCCGATCGCCAGCATCTGCTGCTCGCCGCCGGACAGCGTCTCGGCCCGCTGCGCCAAGCGTTCCTGCAGGCGGGGGAACAGGCGGAACACCAGGTCGAGCGGCTTGAAGCGGGCCGGGTCGCCGCGGCGGGCATAGGCGCCGAGGCGCAGGTTGTCCTCGACCGACAGGCGCGGGAACAGGCGGCGGCCCTCGGGCACCAGGCCCACGCCGCGCCGGGTGATCAGATGCGGCGCGACATGGGCGAGGCTCTGGCCATCGAAGGTGATGGCGCCCTCGGTCGCGACCTGGCCGGCGATGGCGCGCAGCAGGGTGCTCTTGCCGGCGCCGTTCGCGCCCACGACAGCGACGATCTCGCCGGGTGCCACCGCCAGGCTCACGCCCTGCAGCGCCTTCAGCCCGCGATAGGCAGCCGACACGCCGTCCAGTTTCCGCAAGGGCTCAGGCGGCATATTTGTCGCCGAGGTAGGCGCGGATCACCTCGGGATGGCGGACGACCTCGGCAGGCGAGCCCTGCATCAGCACGCGGCCCAGGTTCAGCACCACGACGCGGTCCACCAGCGGCAGCACGACCTCCATCACGTGCTCGACCATGACGACGGTGACACCCTGGTCGCGCACGGCGCGGATCAGCGCGACGCCGCTGGCGGCCTCGGTCGGGGTCAGGCCGGTCAGCATCTCGTCCAACAGCAGGATGCGCGGCCGGGTGGCGAGGGCGCGAGCGATCTCGAGCCGGCGCTTCTCGGGCGGCGTCAACTGATGGGCCGGGGCGTCCGCCTGGGCGGACAGCCCGGCGAAGGCCAGCACGTCCTGCGCCGCCCGCATCGCCTCACGCGCGCTGACATTGCGGGAGAAGGCGCCGACCATGACGTTCTCCAGCACCGTCATGCTGTCGAAGCTGCGCACCACCTGGAACGTGCGGGCAACGCCGGCGCGGGCGCAGGCGACCGGGCCCAGGCCGCTGATTGCCTTGCCATCCAGCACGACGTCGCCCTTGTCGGGGCTGACCTCGCCGGAGATCGAGTTGAACAGGCTGGTTTTTCCTGCGCCGTTCGGACCGATCAACCCCAGGATTTCACCCTGCGCCACGTCGAAGCTGATTTCGACATTGGCCGCGACACCGCCAAAAGTCTTGGTAACTCCCCGAACCTGCAACAAGGGCGTCATTCTCCCCCTCTCTCTGGGCTAAGGTTATCCTGGACGTGCGGAACGATGGAGAGGGCTTTCGCGCTATACTCACGCCACATGCAATTACCATGCGAGGGCAGGTTAGGCAGCGGGGCGGCATGCCCGGCCGCCTCAAGGCAGCCGGGCCAGCCGCTCGAACAGCAGATCGAAGAAGCCGTCGGCATCCGCCCGGTTGAGATAGGTGGCGTTGGCCGCGCGGCCCGTGACGCCGAACCAGTCGGCCACGGTCATGCCGAGGGTCAGCGGGCTGGACGTTTCCACCGCCACGTTGATGTGCCGCCCGGTAAAGAGACCCGGGCGCAGCAGGCGGGCAATGACGCAGGGGTCATGCAAGGGGCTGCCCGCCCCGTCGTGCAACGGCGTGCCGTCGCGGTTGGAGAACAGCGCCACCACGGCCCGCGCCGCCGCCGTACCGATCTGCCGCAGCCGGACGAGACGCTCGCGCGTCAGCCGGACCTGGTGCGTCAGGTCCAGCGGCAGCAAAGTCAGCGGGATGCCGCTGTCCAGCAGCACCTTTGCCGCATCGGGGTCGGCGTGGACGTTGTACTCGGCGGCAGGGGTGACGTTGCCGCCCTCGCTGCGCGCGCCGGCCATCCACACCACCTCGGCCACGCGGACGCCGATGTCCGGCGCCTTGACCAGCGCCATGGCAAGGTTGGTCGCGGGACCGAGCAGGCAGAGGGTGATCTTTCCCGGCACGGCGGCGCGCAGCGCCTCGATCAGGTAGTCCACGCCGTGCTCCGGCCGCAACGGCGTCGTCGGCTCCGGAAGATCGACTCCGTGCAGCCCGGTATCGCCATGCACATGCTCGGCGGTAATGGGAGGCCGCACCAGCGGACGGGCGCAACCGGCATAAACAGCAATATCCGGACGGCCGCCCAGTTCCAGCAGGCGGCGTGCGTTGCTCTCCGTGCGGGCGAGCGGCACGTTCCCGGCCACTGCCACCAATGCGAGCACCTCCAGCTCCAGCGGCGCCGCCAGGGCCAGGAGGATGGCGACGGCGTCGTCCTTTCCAGGATCGGTGTCGATGATGATTTTCCGGGGCATGGGTCACTTCCTGTGCAGGCGCTGGGCGACCAGCGCCACGCAGGCCTCGAATATCTCAAGCGAGTCGAAGGGGCGGTCGCGCCCGTCGGCCGGCACGACGACCGGCTGCCCGCCACCCTGCATCGCCGCGCCCTGGATCATCAGGTTGTCCGGCAAGCCAAAGCCCTCGACGCTGAGCCCGGGGACCGGGTCGGGCCGCGCCGCCGTCTGCTGGCGGCAGCGCTCGGCGAAGGGGATGGCGCTGTTGGAATAGCCGAACACCGGGCGCCCGCGGCCGAGGAACCAGCCGATCTCGACCAATGTGCCGCTATCGGCCGAGGCGCCGCGGAACGGCGTCAGGTTGGCGATCACGACGTCGCAGGCCTCCATCATCGCGATGTCCTTGCGGTAGATGGTGGCCCAGGCCTCCTCATCGCTCATGGCCTGCAGGCTGGCCACCTCCTCGTTCAACGGCGGGCGGCCCTCGATGCCGTGGCGGGCGCAGATCTCCACTTTGCGGTGGGCGTGGGTGGCGGCACCGGGCAGGAAGACATCCGGACCGGCAAGGTAGGCCTTTTTCATGATGCACCACGCTCCATCAGGTTCTCCGGACCGAAGGAATGCGGCAGCAACTCGGCCAAGCCGATATGCAGCAGCGGCTTCCCCGCCGTATCCACGATGCGGACGAGGGTAGCGGACGTGCCGAACTCCCGCAGCTTTTGGCGGCAGCCGCCGCAGGGGGTGCAGGGTGTGGCCCCGCCGCCGGCCACCACCATTTCGGCAATGCGGCGTCCGCCGGCCAGCACCATGGCGGCGATGGCGCCCGCTTCGGCGCAAGTGCCCTCGGGGTAGGCGGCGTTCTCCACGTTGCAGCCCGCATAAACCGCGCCGTCGACGGTGCGCAGCGCGGCGCCGACGGCAAAGCGGGAGTAGGGCGCATAGGCGGCCCCGCGCGCGGCCAGGGCAGCATCGACAAGCGGATCGGGCACCATCAGCGCTCCTTCACATAGGGGTGGCCACCGGCCTTCGGCGGGATGGTGCGCCCGACGAACCCGGCGAGCAGCACCACCGTCAGCAAATACGGCAGCGCCTGCACGGCCTGCACCGGGAACTCGCCGATGCCAGGCAGCACCACGCCCTGCAAGCGGATGGCCACGGCGTCCAGCAGCCCGAAGGCGAGGCAGGCCATGAGGATCGGCCAGGGACGCCAGCCGCCCAGGATCATGGCGGCGAGCGCGATGTAGCCGCGCCCGGAGATCATGTCGCGCTGAAAGCCCGCCCCCTGCGCAATGGCGATGGATGCGCCAGCGACGCCGCATAGCACGGAGGCAATCAGCACCGCCGCATAGCGCAGCCGCGTCACGGAGATGCCGGCGGTATCGACCGCAGCGGGATGCTCGCCGCACGCCCGCAGCCGCAGCCCGAAGCGGGTGCGGTACAGCACATAGGCGCTGGTCGGCACCAGGCCGAGCGCCAGATAGACTAGCGCCGTCTGCCCGCCGAGCAGCGCGCCATAGACGAGCCCCAGCACCGGGACACCCGCCAGCGCCTCCGTGCCCGGGAGGGTGATGGGCAGGAAACGGGCGCCGGGCAGCAGCGGCGGCGTCTGCCCGCCCATGCGGAACCAGGACAGCGCCAACGTCGCCGTCAGCCCGGAGGCGACGATGTTGATCGCCATGCCCGAGACCACCTGGCTGCCACGCAACGTGACGCAGGCATAGGCGTGCACCAGCCCCAGCAGGCAGGCGGCGGCGATGCCGGCCAGCAGACCGGGCACCGCGTGGCCGGTCACGGCGGCACCGGCGGCAGCCGCGAAGGCGCCGATCAGCATCTTGCCCTCCAGCCCCACATCGATGATGCCGGCGCGCTCGGAGACCATGCCGGCCAGGGCGGCGAGCAGCAGGGGTGTGGCAAGGCGCAGCATGGCAGCCAGTACCGGCAGGACGGAGTGCAGCATCTGCACCGGTCAGGCTGCCCGGCCCAGCAGGCGCGCCAGCCCCGGACGCAGCATGTTGCCCAGCGCGCCCGCAAACAGGATTACCAGCCCCTGGATCAGCACAACGATCTCGGACGGCACGTCCGGTACCTCGAAGGCCAGTTCGGCGCCGCCCTGGGTGAGGGCGCCGAATAGCAGCGCCGCCAGCAGTACGCCCGCCGGGTGATTGCGGCCCATCAGCGCCACGGCGATGCCGGTGAAGCCATAGCCGCCGGTGAAGCCCAGCAGCAGCCGGTGCTGCGCGCCCAGCAGCTCGTTCACCGCAACGCCGCTGGCCAACGCGCCGGACAGCGCCATGACCCGTATGGTCATCCGCCCCTGATCGATGCCGGCGTAGTGGGCAACCGCTGCGCTGTCTCCCATCACCCGCAGCGCGTAGCCCCAGGGAGTGCGCCATACCAGCAGCCACACCGCCAGCGCCGCCAGCAGCGCCAGCGGCAGCGCCAGGTTGACCGGCGCCGAGCCGGGGAAGCCCAGCGATGATAGCGCAGGCAGCGTCGCCGCCGGCGTGAAGCCTCGCGATTCCGGCGCCATGGAGCCCGGCGCGATCAGCACGTTCACGATCAGGTAGACCATCAGCGAAGCGGCAAGGAAGTTGAACATGATCGTAGTGATGACGATGTGGCTGCCCCGCCGCGCCTGCAGCCAGCCGGGGATCGCCGCCCAGACGGCGCCCAGCCCAGCGCCGCCGGCCATCGCCAGGGGCACCAGCAGCACCGGCGGCAGGGCCTCCCCATTCAGCGCCACCAGCGCCACGCCGAGCCCGGCCAGGGTGGCCTGGCCCTCGGCGCCGATGTTGAACAGCCCGCCCTGGAAAGCCACCGCCACCGCCAGCCCGGCGAATGCCATGTCGGTGGCGTAGTAGAGCGTGTAGCCCATGGCATCCATGGAGCCGAGGCTGCCCACCGCCAGCGCCCTCAGCGCCACCACCGGGTCGTTGCCGGTGGCGAGCACCAGCGCCGCCGTGACAAGAAGCGCGAGCAGCAGGTTCAGCACCGGCAACAGCGCCAGCTCCACCCATCGCGGCAGGGGTCTCAAGCCGCGCGGTCCTGGCCGATGCCGGCCATCAGCAGGCCCAGGCGTTGCTCGGTCGCCTCGGCCGCCGTGAGCTCACCCACGACCCGGCCGTCGAACATCACCAGGATGCGGTCGGCCAGCGCCAGAATCTCGTCCAGCTCCACCGAGACCAGCAGCACGGCCTTGCCGGCGGCGCGGCAGGCCAGCAGGCGCTGGTGGATGGCGTCGATGCCGCCGATATCCACGCCGCGCGTCGGCTGGCCGACCAGCAGCACCGCCGGATCGCGCTCGATCTCGCGCGCCAGGATCAGCTTCTGCTGGTTGCCGCCGGACAGCAGCGCCGAGCGCAGCGCCGGGTCGCCGGGCCGCACGTCGTATTCCTGCATCAGGCGCGCCGCATGGGCCGCGATCGTGCCGGGCGAGAGCAGGCCGAGCCGCCCGCGATAGGCCGGATCGCCCTGGTAGCCCAGGATGGCGGTGCTGGCGGCGCTGGCCCGGCGCAGTATGCCGCTGCGCAGCCGGTCCTCCGGGACATGACCCACGCCATGGCGGCGCAGCGTGGCCGGGTTCAAGCCGCGCCCGGGGAAGACGGTGCGCCCGTGCAGGCGGACCTCTCCGGCGCTAGGGGCGCGCATGCCCGCCAGAGCTTCCAGCAGCTCGCTCTGGCCATTGCCGGCGACGCCCGCGATGCCGAGAATCTCCCCGCCGTGCAGCGCCAGGTCGACGCCCTTCACCCGCTCCACCCCGGCGGCGTCGCATACCCGCAGGCCCCGCGCCTCCAGCAGCGCCGGGCCAGGGTGCGGCGCCGGGCGCGGCGGAGGCGCCGGCAGGCGGCGGCCGATGATCAGCTCGCCCAGCTCCATGACCGAGGTGGCGGCGGTCTCGCGATGCGCCACCATCCGCCCGGCGCGCATCACCGAGACTCGGTCGGTGACCGCCATGACCTCGCGCAGCTTGTGGGTGATCAGCAGCACGGTGCAGCCCTGGTGGCGCAACGCGCGCAGCACGCGGAACAGGTCGTCCGCCTCCTGCGGCGTCAGCACGCCGGTCGGCTCGTCCAGGATCAGGACCTTGGCGCCACGGTATAGCGCCTTCAGGATCTCGACCCGCTGCTGCGCGCCCACCGGCAGGTCCGCGATGCGCGCGTCCGGGTCCACGAACAGGCCGTAGGCGTCGCCTAGCCGGGCCAGCTCGGCGCGCGTCCGTACGGCGCCCGCTGCCAGACGCGCTCCGCCCTCGGCGCCCAGCATGACGTTCTCCAGCACGGTGAAGCGCTCCACCAGCATGAAATGCTGATGCACCATCTCGATGCCGAGGCGGATGGCGTCGCGGCTGTCCCGGATGGTGGCCTCCCGCCCATCCACCAGGATAATGCCGGCATCGGCCTGGTAGAAGCCGTGCAGGATGGCCATCAGCGTGGATTTGCCGGCGCCGTTCTCGCCGATGATACCGTGTATCTCGCCTGCCGCGACCACGAGGTCCACCGCGCGGTTGGCATGCACCACCCCAAAGCGTTTCTCGATGCCGCGCAGCTCGATGGCGGGCGGAACCGCCGGGTCCGGCTGCGATAGGGTCAACCCGGGCAGGCGTTGTCGCTCATATAGTCGTGCACGGGCGTGCGGCCGGCGATGATGTCGGCCTTGGCCTGATCGATGCGGCTGCGCATCTCGGCGGTGACGACGCCAGCGTTGTCGTCGTCGAAGGCGAGGCCCACGCCACCGTCCGCCAATCCCAGCACCTGGGTGCCCGGCTGCCAGGTTCCGGCGCGGACGGCCTCCAGCGTCGTGCGGGTGGCGACGTCGAGCTGCTTGACCATGCTGGTCAGCACATGGCCGGGGTGCAGGTGGTTCTGGTTGGAATCGACGCCGATGCCGAACTTGCCGGCGTCGGCTGCGGCCTGCAGCACGCCCATGCCGGTGGCGCCGGCGGCCTGGAACACCACGTCGGCGCCGCGCTCGATTTGCGAACGGGCCAGCTCCGCGCCGCGCACCGGGTCGGCCCAGGCCGCGGGGGTGGAGCCGGTCATGTTCTGCAGCACCTCGATGCGCGGATTGACCGCGCGGGCGCCCTGCACATAGCCGCAGGCGAACTTGCGGATCAGCGGCACGTCCATGCCGCCGACGAAGCCGATCTTGCCGGTGCCGCTGCGCAACGCCGCCAGCATGCCGGCGAGGTAGCTGCCCTGCTCCTCGCGGAACAGGATGGACTGCACGTTGGGCGCCGCGGCGACGGCATCGATGATGACGAAGCGCAGCGCGGGGAACTCGGCGGCCACGGTCTTGACCGCACTCGCCTGATTGAAGCCCACGGCGATGATGGGGCTCTGGCCGCGCCGGGCGAAATTGCGCAGCGCCTGCTCGCGCTGGGTGTCGTTCTGCGGCTCGAACTCCCGGACCGGGATGCTGGTGGCCTTGGTGAAGGCTTCGGCACCGTCATGGACGCCCTCGTTGAACGACTTGTCGAACTTGCCGCCCATATCGAAGACGATGGCGGGTGCGATCTCAGCTGCACGAGCGGTTCCGGCGGACAGCAGCGCGGCCAATGCAGTGGCGAGCAGTCGCTTCATCGCGGGACCTCGTTCTTGACACGGAATAGGCCGGAACAGGAAAAACGGGGGCCTCGGCCAGCGAGGCCCCCGCTCAGGCGCGTAGCGTCCGGGGTCAGCGGACGGTGGTCTCGGCCAGCTCCGACATGCAGGTGTCGTAGGCCACGAAGGAAACGCGGTTGCTGACCGCGAACAACGTGCTGGGCGAGATCAGGAACAGCGCGCGGGCCTGGTCGTTCACGTAGCGCTCGACCTCCCGCACCACCTCTTCTTGTGCCGGCTGATGCGGAGTGCGCAGCAGCTTGGCATACAGCGCGTCGAACTGCGGGTCCTCCGGCATGGCGCGATGCGCGCCATTGGCGCCGAAGAACTCACGGTGCACGACGCCGACCGGGTACTGCGGCGACCAGTCGAAGTGCCAGACGAGCTTGATGTCCCAGCCCTCCGGCTCGGTCTTGCTGTAGTCGGCCTTCACTACGAGCCCAACCTTCGCCAGGTTGGCGGTGATGACCTCGACCACGCCCTGCCAGTCGGGCGCTGCCAGGACCAGGATCTCCCGGCCCTTCAGCCCCGCCTTCTCGATCGCCGCCGCTGCTGCGGCCGTGTCGAGCTTATAGGGCTGCAGCCCCGGGTCCGCGCCGTAGCGGCCAGGCTGGATGAACGCCGGCATCACCGTGCCGTAGCCGTGCGCGCCTTGTTGCAGCACGGCGTCCCGGTCAACCGCCATGTTCAAGGCACGGCGGACCTCAAGGCTCGTCCAGGGCGAGTCCGGCTTGTTCTCGTTGAACACGCCGGCGAGCACGGTCTTGGCGGGTTGGGCGTGGATTGCGGCGTGACTGCCGCCCTGGAAGGCGTGCGCCTCCGCGGGCGTGAGGTCGGTGACCACGTCCACCTTGCCGTCGCCCTCGGCGACCGACTTGATCGCCGCCTCCTTCGGGATGGCGTTCTCGTAGACGATCCGGACCTTCGGGATGCGGTCGGGATTCCAATGGGTCAGGTTCGGCTCCAGCACGACCTGCGGCGAGCGCGTGTCGAGCGTCGAAACGCCGTCAGCGAGCAAGAATGGGCCAGTCCCCCACGGACCGGGCGCATCGATGACTCACCAGTGGCCTTCGGCCGACCCGGTCTTCGGGTCGATGAAACCCCACTCGTTCCAGAAGCGGGTCGAGGGGATGTGCATGCCGCGCAGCTTCATCAGCGCGGCCGAGTCGCCGCCGGGGAAGCGCATGCGGACGGTGTACTCGTCCACCACCGTCAGCGTGGTGTCCTGGGCAAAGTTCAGGAAGGCGCCCGGCGGATGCGGGTTGGTCCATTCCTGGACCTTGTCGAAGGCGAGCTTGAAGATACCGGCGTCGTATTTCTCACCATCCTGGAAAACGGCGTCGCGGCGCACGTCGAGCTCGAGCGTCTCGTCATCGACCCAGCGCCATCCGGCGGCGAGGCTGGGCTGGCCCATGCCCTCATAGTCGACCCGGTTGGCCTCCTCCATAGTGTTCCAGGTGATCGAGAGCCAATTCACCGGCGATGGATCGACCACCCTTACGGTGTTGTGAGGTCCCCAAGGCGGCGTACTGCCCGAAGCTCCCCCGGTTTGGGGTTCCATAAACTATTCCTCCTTTTCTCAGTCTCCGTGAAGCAACTTAGAGTGCGATAACAAGTGCGCAAGACGTTTTCGGCCGTTCGCGACCAGTCCCAAACGGTGGCCACGGCGATGATCGACAAGCCTGTCTGGGTGTGCCCTAAATCGGCGCTTCACACTTGGCCCGGCGCCATGGGCCAATCGCCTCCGGAGACACCATGGATCCCGTCACCATCGCCCAATGGAACCCCTACGGCCCTGCCCCGGCTACTTTGCCCGGCGCCGGCGCTGCCATGCGGCAGGTCCACATCAAGGCCGGACACGTCGCCACCCGCCACAGCCATCCGCACGAGCAGTTCCTGCTGGTGCAGAGCGGCGCCGGCCGGCTGGAATGCGAGGCCGGCAGCGTGCCCCTGCACCCCGGCACGGCCATCCGCTTCGCACCCGGCGCCTGGCACAGCGCGGAGTTCACGGCCGATACCGTATTGACCGAGTTCAATCTGATGGAGACGGCCAGCTAGGGTCCCTTCCCAGCCAGAGACCTGCGCAGGGCCGCCTTGGACAATGCGGCGTCGCGGCTGCTAGGATCGCCGTATCCGAATGCGGCGATCCGAAAGGCCCCATTATGACCCAAACCCCACTCAGCGCCGAGGCCGCCCGCGCGCGGCATATCCGCCGTGCGGACATGGTGGCCTGCAAGGTGGCGTTCATCGATTGCCGCATGCCGGGGTCCGAGCGGAAAGAGAACTACTCGCTCGTGGGCGCCGGGGTCACCCAGTCGCACGACCAGGTGGTCAACCTCACGGAGCCGCATGGCTTCAGCCTCGGCGTCGCGGCCATGCCGCCGGGCACGGTGAACAACCTGCACGTGCATTTCACGGCCGAGGTGTTCATGATCCAGCGCGGCACCTGGACCTTCCGCTGGGGCGCGGACGGGCGGGACGGCGAGATCGTCGGGCACCCCGGCGACGTGGTGAGCATCCCCACCTGGATCTTCCGCGGTTTCACCAACTCCGGCGATCAGGACGGCTGGATCTTCACGGCGCTCGGCGGCGACGATACCGGGGGCATCATCTGGCACCCTTCGATCCTCGAGAACGCCGCGCAGTACGGCATGTTCCTCAGCAAGGACAACATGCTGGTGGACACCGAGGCCGGCGCGGTCCGGCCAACGGCGGACGCGCTGATGCCGGCGCTGTCCGCGGCGCAGATCGCCACCTTGCCGGCCTACTCGCCCGCGCAGATGGCACGCCGCGTCGTGAAGGCCGCGGACCGGGCCTGGTCAGGCCGCGCGCTGCTGTGCAACGGCCTGCCGGGCATGGCGGCGGAGCTCGCGCCGGTCATTGGCCACGGCATGACGGAGGACCGGGCGCACGCTGCGCCGATCGGCAACGCGCATGGGTTTTCCATCGAGTGGCTGCGCATCGCGCCGGGCCAGCGGGTCGGACGGCACATGCTGGCTGAAAAACAGGTTCTCATTGTATTCGATGGCGCTGTGGACATCGCCCTGAACGAGGCCAGCGACGTGCGGGTGCATGTCGCGGCTGGCGAGTGCTTTTCTACGCCAGGAGGCGCTTGGCGCAGCTTGGCAGCCTCCGGGGCGGAGCCAATGGAGGTCGCGCTGATCACGGCCGGGGACCAGCGCAAGCGGATCACCTGGGCGCCGGAGGTCGTGGCAGCCGCGATGCAGGCCGGACTTGGCATCGACCATAACGGCTACCTCGCCCCGCTCGACCTGCTGCCACCGCCGACCCGCGCGTCCGTGGCGGAGCGGATGCTGCACGCTGCGGAGTGAGGCCCGCCCGCCCCAGCGCTCGGCGCCGGCCAGGACTCCTAGGCTTTAAGCGCCAGGTAGGCCTCGATCTGTTTCCAGATCACGACCTCGTCCGTCACCATCCACTCCTGCTGGATGCGGCCCTGCACGATCTGCGCGTGGCTGAGGCCCATGACATAGACTGGCGCGCCCGTCGGCTCGCCGAAATGGCCGAAGCCGGCATGCGTGCCGCGGAGCGACCAGCGCAGGGCGACGCGGGGGGCCTGGCCGCCGCCGTGGTTCACCGTGGCGCTCTCGATCGTCAGGACCGCGTCCGGGAAGGAGGCGAGGTAGCCGAGGTAGAAGCGGTCGATGTCGTCGTGGCCATGGAAGGTCTCGCCGCCGGGTGCGGCGAGGCTGGCGCCGTGGAAATACAGGTCGCGGATCGCCGAGGTGTCCTTCTGGCCCCAGATGCGGCGGTAGCCCTGGGTCATCAGGTCGACCTCCGCCCCCTCCTGCACCACGGGACGGTAGAGGCCCGGCAGGTCGTGCTCCGGCAGGAAGAAGCCGACCTGGCCGGAGGTGCGGAGGTCATGCGCCACCATCTGCCGCGCGAGTTCCCGCGGTTCCAGGCCGAGGCAGCGGGCGAAGCTGGCCTGGTCGCGGACCAGCCACTCCTCGGTCACCTGCCCGTTGGCGACCCAGCAATCGGCAATGATGCGGGACTTCACCAGCCGGCCGGTTGCCCCGCCATAGCTGCCGTCGCCCTGATGGCGCATGACGGAAATCAGGCGGTGGGACGATAGGAAGGAGCCGTCGCCGTACTCCGCCCAGATCACCTCCTCGCCGACCAGCTGCCGGTCGGGAAATTGGTGCAGGGTCTGTAAGGTCTGCGCGGTGACGCCGCTATTGTCCGGCGTGAGGCCGGTCGCGGCGCGCACCAGGCAGTCGGCGGCGTAGTACTTCTCCAGCTTGCCGCCGATGCCGCGGTCCTCCCAGATCTCGCGGGTGACGCCGTAGATGTAGTCCGGGACGTTGGCGTATTGGCCGGTCTGCGGGTTCATCTCAATGCCTCCAAAGGATGGCGGAGGCGCGGCGGGCGCCCTCTGCAAGGGAGCCAAGCTTCATCCAGACGATGTCGGGGTCCACGACGCCGAAGCCCGCGAAGGTGGAGAAGCCGCAATCCGAGCCGCCGATCACCCGGTCGCGGCCGACCACGCCGGCGTAACGCACCAGGCGCTCGGCGACGAGGTCCGGGTGCTCGACGTAGTTGGTGCTGCTGTCCAGCACGCCGGGGATGATGAACTTGTCCTCCGGCAGCTTGATGTCCTCGAACACGCGCCACTCATGGGCGTGACGCGGGTTGGCGCCCTCGAAGGACAACGCGCCGGCGTGGATGCCGAGCACGGTCGGCAGGATGCGGGCCATCGGCACGTCGCGCGTGTGCGGCCCCTCGTAGTTGCCCCAGCAGAGATGGAGGCGCACGCGACCAGGCGGGATGCCGGCGAGCGCCGCGTTAAGGGCGGCGACGTGGGCGCCGATGCGGTGGATGAACTCGTCCTCCGTCAGATCGGCATACATGGTCTGCCGGCCCAGGCCGAGATCCGGGCTGTCCACCTGCAGGATCAACCCGGCTTCGACGATACGGTGGAACTCGGCGCGCATGGCCTGTGACAGCGCATCGAGGTAGGCGTCGTCGTCGGCGTAGTGCCGGTTGGGCTGGAACAGGGAGATGACGCCGGGCGCGGCGGCGTTCATGAAACCCTGCTGGTAGCCATTTGCGTTGAGCGCCGCCTGGAAGTGGGCGATGTCGGCCTCCAGCGGCTCCATGGTGCGGACGGCGATGGCGCCGGTGCAGCAAGGGCGCTTGTAGCCGGGCGTGCCGCCGGATTGCGCCAGGCGCTTCATATAGTTCGGCACGTCGAGCAGGTCGGCGGGAATCCGGCGCTCGCTATCGCCGGAAAAGCCGGTCAGGCGCTCGGAGATGTAGGTGGCGTAGCTGATCTTGCTCATCTCGCCGTCGCTCGGGATATCGACCCCGGCGGCCCTCTGCTTCGCCACCACGTCGTGCACGGCGGCGGAAACGGCGGCGCGGAACGTGCTGTCATCGACGGGCTGTCCAGCCTCCCGCGCGAAGAGCATGTCGGACACGTCCTTCGGTCGCGGAAGGCTACCGACGTGGGTGGTCAGGATTCGGTCGGCCATGGCGCTGTTCTCCCCCCTGGCTCGATACAGGCCGCTCGCGCGGGCGGCAAGACTGGGAGCAATGAGCGTTCGAGCAGCCACTTGAATACAATGGCGGGGAACCTGGTGCGCTCCAGCGTGCTCACCGTTCAGCGCATGGCGTTCCCCAAGAAGGGTACCCGAGAGTGAACAGGACTATCCGAGCTGGTTTAAGCAAAGTCCCCGAGGTGACCCTGGCGTTTTGGGTCATCAAGGTCGCCGCGACGACACTGGGCGAGACGGGTGGCGACGCGGTGTCGATGTCGATGCACCTGGGCTATGCGGTCAGCACCGCGATCTTCATCGGAATTTTCGTGGCTGCCGTTGCCGCCCAGGTCGCCGCGAAGTCGTTCCATCCGTTCCTGTATTGGGCGGTGATCGTCGCCACCACGACGGCCGGCACGACGATGGCCGACTATGCGGACCACTCGCTCGGCATTGGCTAAGCGGGGGGATCGTCGATCCTGTTCGTGCTGCTCATCGCTTCGCTCGGGGTGTGATACTGGTCCGCCGGCTCCGTTTCGGTGAACACCGTCACGTCGCCGCGAATCGAGATGTTCTACTGGGCGACGATCCTGTTCTCCCAGACGCTGGGCACGGCACTCGGCGACTGGATGGCCGACGCGACCGGGCTTGGCTACGAGGGTGGGGCGCTGGTATTCGCCGCCGGGCTGGCGGTGGTCGCGATTGGATATTTCTACACAAACGTCTCGCGCACGCTGCTGTTCTGGAGCGCGTTCATCCTCACGCGGCCGCTGGGCGCCACGGTGGGCGACCTGTTGGACAAGCCAGTTGCGAATGGCGGGTTCGCGTTGAGCCGCTTCTATGCCTCGGCGCTCCTCGCAGCCTTCATCATCGCCGGCATCGTGTTCCTGCCGCAGCGGGCGGGCCAGCATCCCGGAGAGGGCGAGGCCGCGGCCGATTAGGTCAGGATGATCCCGAGCGCGATGGCACCGAACGCGATGCAGTAGATGCCGAACGGGTTCAGTCCCATCTGCTCGTGCTGCCGGAAGTAGCGCATCAGGAACGCCGTGCTGAGCCAGGCGACGACGCCCGCGACCACGGCCGCCAGCGCCGCCGTCTGGAACACGCCGGGGGGCACGCTCTCATGCAGCAGCTTCGGCACCTCCAGCACGGTGGCGCCCAGGATGATGGGCGTCGCGATCAGGAATGAGAAATGCGCCGACCCGGCGTGATCCACGCCCCGCAGCAGCCCGCCGACGATCGTAGCACCCGAGCGGGAAATGCCCGGGATCAGCGCGAGGCACTGCCATAGTCCGATCACCACGGCATCGACGACGCCAAGCGTCGCCATGGGCCGTCCGCCCACCGCTTGCGTCCGTAGCCGCTCGGCGGCGATCAGCATGACGCCGTTCACGATCAGGAAGCTCGCGGCGACCACGGGCGAGCCGAACAGCCCGCGCACGAATTTCTCGAGCACGAAGCCGATGACGACGGCGGGGATCGTCGCGATGACGATGAGGAGGAAGACCCGGCGGCTTTCCCGCGTGCGCTGCGCGTCCGAAATGCCAAGCACGCCGAGCGCCAGCGCCAGCCAGTCCCGCCAGAAATAGGCCAACAGGGCCACCGCCGTGCCGAGATGCAGCAACACCAGGAACGGCAGGAACTCTGGCGCCCGCTGATCGATCGCCCAGTTGACGAGGGCCGGCAGGACGACTGCGTGCCCGAGGCTGCTGACAGGGAACAGCTCGGTCGCACCCTGAAGGGTGGCGATCAGGATGGCGTGCAGGGTGTTCATGGGTGTCTCCGGTTGCGGCCGGAATAGGGCCCGCGATTTCACGGGTCAAGCTGACGCGCGGAAGGGATATAGCCATGGCCGCCGCGTGCTTTCATA
>JAABUW010001663.1_pt1 | contig 36223 bp, 45 predicted proteins | sample 5560081 | NCBI WGS metagenome assembly JAABUW01 (sample SAMN10711882, study PRJNA513363) | rock metagenome | isolation source: Antarctica rocks | place: Antarctica: Victoria Land, Knobhead sud | reverse complement strand
GCAGTCCAAAGCTTCAACCGCCTTCTAACCTGTGATGGACTATGACGTTCGAACAGCAAGAATGAAGATGGAAATTGCCGTACAAGGTAGTACTTATACCTTTCGAATGGAATCTGAAAGGCATTTATCGGGCTGTTCGACGTAGATTGACCAGCTGGTACCAATCGTAATCTTTTAGCTTCTCTGGGGTAGCCATGATCTTTCTTAGATCTACAGCAACTGAGAAGAATAGCCCTTTCAAAGTAATAGGCCTTTACAGACGTCAAGACATCATGGTAGTCGGCCCGATCAAGCCCGATCACTCTCGAGGAGATTGGAGGCGCTTCAGGTTCGGCTTGGCTCTCAAGGAACTGCAGCCTGTCATCCTACGTTGGCACGGTTGTGTACTCCCTAAGGTACTAGAGGGTAAGGTAATTTAGCTAGGCAGCTAAGGTAAGACGTTTTTATCCACTGTACCCGATAATTTGTTTGCGGCCCACCAGCAGTACAGGTAGTCTACTACGTAGTATGTCAAGTAGCTAGCAAGCAGTGTACCTGACTTACTAATTAGTACTTCAATTAGTTTCGCCAATTCGTCAACTTGTGCACATGCTATTTCGAATCTCGCCAAACGGCCACCAGAGCAGACCATAGAAATAGTCTCATTCTTACAACTACATATAGTCGACCGTCTGCTTCCCACACCATTCTTGGAACTTGCGGGCCTGTCCTGTGCCCCCCTCCTCCTCACTCTTCAAGGCATCAAGCAGGTCTTTACGTGGCGATGGATGGACCCGCCCCCAGGGTATCACATAGACTCCATTCATCGCCATGGTGAGCTCAGGCGACAAGCCCGCCCAGAGCTCCGTATACGCGCCCTGTTTCGCACTGTATAGAAGTGGGGATGAAGCCAGCCTCATCAATGTCGAGGCATGTCTTAGAAGGTTTGTCTTCAGATTCCCAGGGTTCTGCGTCACGCTGAGGATTCCGTGCGGACCGACGTCACGCGCCAACTCGCTGGCAAGAAACCAGTTGCCCGTTTTCGACATGACGTAATTCTTCGTCTTGTCCTGGGGTGGGGAGTCTAGGTCCGTCAGGATCATGCCGCCTGTTGGTGCAGTCATGTCTACCATCTGAGAACTGGTCCATACAACACGCACGGCACCCTGAGGTGAGCCCTGAGCGGCGGATCGAAGGGATGGAAGAAGGAGTTTGGTGAAGAGGAAAGGCCCAAGGCAATTGGTGCCGATTTGAAGTTCATGACCTTGTTTCGTGACACTGCCGATGGGGGGGGCAAAGAGACACCCGCGTTATTCCAGAGCACGTCGAGCTTCGATTCTTTGCTCTTAAAGCTTGCGACCGAGGCTTTGACGGTATTGAGATCGCTCAGATCAAGAGGGAGATATTCAAGCTGGCCCGCAGACGAAGCATCGCGCACCGAAGACTTGATTGCTTCGATTTTTTGCAGCGCTGTGACTCTCGAGCGCCCGGCTATGTAGATCTTGCCGCCTGCCTGATATAGAATTGTAGCGAGCTCTAACCCGATTCCCGAGGCTCCACCTGTAATTATAAAGACCTTGCCTTTTTGATTTGGCAGGTTTCGCTCCGTCAGAGTGGGACTAGGAGGGTAGAATTGGGACCAAGCGACGCCCATATCGGTGAAATCCCGCGAACTCAAAACGCAATTCTTAAGGAGAATATCTCATTTGAGTGTTGGTGTAAAGTATTAGGGATGTCGCATGAGAAAGCTCCTACGTAGCTGCAGCCAGAAAGCTGTGGGTTGAAAGCGAGCTGGGGAACAGCTGTTCTGTGGAACATTAACAAACAGTGGGATGGAAAAGTACGACACGCGTACACCAACAGATGCTGCATGAATTAGGTGTAGGGAGTTCATGTTCGCTAGTAGGGGCTAGGTCAGCTAGCCTCTATCAATCTTAGTGTAGGGATGAGTCTTTTCCATGTTCAGGTCAGGAAGTACGAAATCTTGCCTTCTCAGAAGAACAACAAGCATGCATATGTTCAGGCGCTAAGAAGTGTTCAGAGTGTCTATATGCGCAGTTTGCTGATTAATGAATTTAACTTACGGAGTAAAGTACCTACTATCCGCAAGCGACCGCCCTTAAGCGACTGCTAACGCTCGGCAGCATTGCGAGCGCAACCGGGCTGCAGCAATGCGAAGACCGTCCTTTAGTGAGTAGTGGATCTTAGACAAAGAATTTGCTGAGACTTTCAAACGGTCTGTGGTGCTTAGAATATGTGGATCTACAAGGCCGTTGAAGAGCGTTGAGTAGACTTGAAACATATTGGTACATGAGGTGCAGATGGAGCATGTATAGATTGTATATCTGATAGAACTACAGTAGGAAGCTACGAAGGAAGGAAGAAGGTGAAAACTCTGAATCCCCTAGCCCCAGTCCTATAGGGCGCGGAGCGGAGATTACTAACCACCACAGAGGTAACAGTACTGTTCCCTGTTTCCAACACCCCTTCTTAGGAATTAAGCTCCATGAAGCTATTTGGAACCCCCTACTGGGCGTATATCCATGCTCTCTTGCTTGCCGGCCCCATGCTCGGTGGCGGTGGCGGTGCCCTTGCTCGGAGCCAGTCCGATCATTGAACTAGATCTCAGGAATTTACTAGGCTCCAAGGGCTTGATCAGACCGTCGGGCACCATTTCGTCGGTGGGTATGTATTCCATTTTGATTGCCACTCTTCCATTTTGTTCCGGGCGTTAGTAATAGACGATATCAATGTGCTTAGCCCATGGGTGATTGACGGGGTTGCTGGCCTTTTTGATAGCCGCCTGATTACCTACATATACCCAAGGTTTTTCGAAATATGGCAGTGGTGTACTGAGCGTCTGAACTTGAGAAGAGACGAGCTTATTGTCCGTGACAATTCCTTAGGATTCTGAGTTCTGGCAAGGTTATGCCGGTATTTCGGCTCGCTTTCTCTGGAATTCTGGTAACTCTACCACTTCCGTAAGGGATAATCTCGTCATGCTCATTGTCATTCCGTTGTGGTGGACTCAACCTCCTTACCACATGAAGCAGTACGATTGTCTCGACCAACTACCTCTTCGCAATAGAATGGCTTTGTCTAAGCTAGTCCAAGTAGCCAAGCCTGTTTTGGCTTGACGTCCAATTACGATCGAATTAATAAGATCCCATTGTCTGGTACAACTTTCGGCTCTTTGTTTTCTCAATACATTGACTTTGTTGATCGAGGGACAATGATGTTCTGTTCATCATTCAAAGACTGTGGTATTAACATTCATAACAACGAGTCAGTCATGATTGATAGTCTACATAATCTCCGCCATTGCTCTAAGGTTTATCTTCCTTACCCACTATTCTGCTTTCTCAACATCCCCTCACCTCAATTTTCAAAACTCCCATCACACCGCCACAATGCCACCCTCACGAGTCGGCCCTTCAGGCCATCGCCGTCTGCGACTGGACAAGATGAGAAGTCGAGGCCAAGCCGAACAAGTCCGTAACCCTTCCCCAGATATCGAAGAAGATGAAGAGTTGAGGAAAGAGCATTTCTCGTACTACAATCTCATGTATTCTGCCCGCAAACCAAAATCGGAAATTAGCGAGCCAGTGCTCTTTAGGGATCCGTTCCAAGAAGACCGGCGAAATCAGAACCAGATGACGCTCCCGATACGTAGACGTCGAACGAGCCCTTTTTCGTCCGCTACGGATTCTTCAACGAGCCTTCCGATTCATGGTCTTTCGATAAGCGGTCGTTCCTCGGCTGTTGATACATCATATCTTGGCAGAAACGCGCAAACCCACTTTGGAGATCTTCAGGAGACCAGGAGGCAAACGGAGCCAGACCAACAATCACCTACCACTTCTGATCAAAGCAACATTTCTGATGGCACTCGAAAAACAAAAAGAGCGGAAATATTCCTAGATGGGTTAGGTCAGTTGACGTTTCGGACATCTCAAGGCGAATATGAAGCCCTCGGTGTAGTGATAAGCATTTCAAAATGTGGTGCCATTAATATTCGAAAAGTTCCCAGGATCGAGCAGCTTTCAACGGCAGCGTGGAGCAATTGTAGGGTTCCCAGTTCCAAGCAGCTGTCAACAGCAGTGGCGAGCGATCTTAGATTGCTGTCTAGCCTTCAGCATATTGCTGACAGTGTGATCAATAGAGGCGTCGTCCCAGCAATTTTAATGCCTGGGTCTGTTGAGTTGGAACAACCTGAAACAGACCGCAGAGAGCCAGCACACCAAGGTCAAGAAGCCAAGGAGGAAGGGCATAAGCCAGACGAACGCAAGGAAGAAGAACAGCACGAGGATGAGGAAGATGCCTGCATGTATCCAAAATCCTGTAATAGAGAATGTTGGAAGTGATAGAGCTTTTAGTGTGTTGATGCAGATTAAGGCTCAAGACTGGGCGCCAGAACATTACGCAAAGAGTCTCGGACATAAGGTCCTAGAAACCTGTTAGAGGCTAAGGGCTTATAAATTGGATTTCGATCGACTTCTTGGCTATTAAACTACGATTCTGGATTAGCATCTACTCATAGAAAAGAATAATTGCGTACTTGCTTCAATACCATGACTGCCTTCCACTCTAGCTAATACTAACTTACAGGTGATGTCGTTATAATCGCGCTGGAGAAGCTAAGGGTATTGTAGTCGCCACAATACCATGTGTAAGGACCCATTGAGCAACGGCAACTTCTCCTACGCCGAAGTCTGGGCATGTATAATTATGTTTCCTCCGGATTGATCAAGAACATGACTGGCCCCAATCCGTCAATTGTTAGACCGGTAATCTTAATAGCGTTATATGCTCCATCCCAGTCTTCTTAATACTTCGGGCCTGTGATATTAGTAGTTGCAAGTGGGAGGTGAATATTAAGCTAATAGCTACCACCAGAGATAGTACAGAAAGTTTGCCAGAAAGCACGACAAACACCGATTATCATAAGTCCAGTCCCACTGAGGATGATGCTGGTGATGGACTGATAGTATAGTGACCGCTGGAAATCCGAAAATGTATCCACGGCTGAAGTCGCCGAAGTCCTAGGCTCGTTCCCAGGCATCCACGAAGCGAATGTCTACGGCGTGCTAGTCCCAAAGCACGACGGGCGTGCAGGGTGCGCTACCATTGTCATCGCACCCGGGCAACGCAGGAATTTCGATTGGGCGGCGCTGGCGAAATATGCCAGGGAGAGACTGCCGAGCCAGGCGGTTCCGGTCTTTGTGCGTGTGGTGGGTGAGATGGGCAGTCATAACAACAAGCAGAACAAAGGGCCGTTGAGGGAGGAGGGGGTAGATCCAGGGTTGAGGGGGAAGAAGGTTGCCGGTGGGGAGTTTGATACGGTGTTTTGGATACCGCCAAGGGGAGACATTTATGTGCTGTTTGGGCAGGAGGATTGGGAGAAGTTGGTGGGTGGAAAGAGTAGGCTTTGATGGAATGGTTGTGGTGGTGGGATGGAGATCAGGATAGCATTGCGAGTATTGCGTATTGGTATATTTGGAGGAAGGTTTGCAGCGCTTTTTGCAATCGCCCTTGAAGGGGTGTATAGATTGGATATGAATGAATGCTACCGTCGCTCTTGACCACTACTCGCAGGTATCATGTTCAAATCTGTACCCTCCAAGATGTTTCTCATTCATCCTCGACATACCTATCTGGATCTCCATGTTAGCAACAAGAATTTTTGTGCTATGCACAAAATCTTTAGAAGATGGGAGGAAGTATGCCCTCAGCGATCTTGGTGTATACAAGGTATGATCATTCCCCGAAGGGATCACTTACTATCTAGTGCTTGTGTTGTATAATCATTGGGCAGGAAGAAAACGTGCATTTGAAGGAGAAAAGGAATGCGGCAGGGAACTAACCTGATGGTGAGGGATCTTTGCTCTTTGTATGATTGCTCTACCTCTGCAAGCTAGACTAACGACATTATCAGCAACTCTTCAGTGACGGAGAGGCTGTAACAATTATGGTTGGTAGTGTGGTTCAGAATATGTAAGATTGAATATCATACCGCTCTGACCGTATCGAAGCTCCGGCGAGAGCTTCACAGACATGAGCGTCAATCGCAAATTATATCATCATGGTAAGGTGGGATTGGGAGTCGGAAGGATGCGTTGGAGGGAGGAGGGGGTCTACCTGGGGAGCTTTGGAGACTTTGACCCTCTGGTTCACAACCTGCTCTTAGCAATGAATCACTGTTCGCTCGTGTGGCATTGCCACAGTCACTGAGTATCCAGACGTCAGTACTGCCAGGTAAATTCTGGCATAGGAAGCTCGGGTTGAAGTCCTTGGCGAGCCACATCCCTCTCGCATTGTGGACGAATACCTGCGACGCTCGTCCGAAGAACATACAGCCAATTGATTGCATGATTCTCGCCGGATTTGGAGGCCACTCGAGGCTTTCGAGTAAAGTGTGAGAATAATCGGCGTTGCGTTGCACATCGACGAATTTCGATTGCGGGTATATAAGGAGGGTAACGAAGGTGACCAGGAGAGGCTCAGAGGTTAAGAAGCTTTCTACCCATGCTCACATGGAATTCTCAGTCCTCTATTTTGTTCGACTCCATTCTTTTGTGCTAAGATAAGGTGGACCTCACGCTCTTTCCAACCGCGCAAGTAAGCAAATAGCCGTTCAAGGCCATAGAAGCTGTGTTCCCCTGGCTCATTCCACGGGAATTCTGATGATATGGAGCTGGTGCCTTGATGGCCTGTGGGCCTCCGACCTAAGTGCTGGTATTTTTTCGATACGGGTTGCGATGCTGAGAAAGCTTCGCAGCTCATAGCTCAAGATGAGCCCTGTCCGTGGCAGAAGATTTGTAGGGAGAGCATGACCTAGACATGAGGATTTTGTCATTATGTTACGATTTGCCAGTACCAAAGCAATTCCGAATGCTCCATCTTGACTTGGTGTTGGAAAATATGAATTCGGGCATGAAGACTCTAAGGCTTAGCGCTACCTTTAGCGGTATATTTAGCGAGCCCACGAACATCGCAAGCCGAATTTCGAGATTGACGAGCTGCGACACCACGACATCAACTCTAACATCATCCCCGACAGTGAGCTCTCCCCGCAACCTATTTAAACTAATTCCAAGCTCTGACCATACCCCCATAGTAGCGACGCCGCCATGGCAGAAATCGAAATCAAAGCCTCTCAATGGCGCCTTGTCGAAGTCGGCCGCGTTGTCCTCTTCACCCACGGTGATTACACCGGACGCCTAGCTACTATCGCGGAAATAATCGACCACAAGCGCGTTCGTCTCTCCCCTCCTCCAGCTTCCAGGACTCCTCCTTTTACCTCCAAACCAAGCCCGAAAGAAGCTAACCCCCCCACAGGCCCTTGTCGACGGTCCATCAACCAAACCCAACGCCTCTGTCCCCCGCCACGCCACGTCTCTCGCCAACCTTATTCTTACACCGATCGTCATTCCCAAGCTACCGCGTGGGGCAGGTAGGGGAGCAGTGGCTAGAGCGTGGGAGAAGAATGAGGTGCAGAAGAAGTGGGATGAGAGTGTGTGGGCGAAGAGGAGGGAGCAGAGAGAGAAGAGGAGAGGGTTGACGGATTTCGAGAGGTTTAAGGTTCTGAGATTGAGGAAACAGGTAGGTTTGAGCATAATTCAATCGCTTGATGGGAGAACAGGACGTTTGGATAATGTAGAGCGGAGATAGACTATTGGGATAGTGGGTATTGTGCCATGGGTATGATCGCTGACATGTACTATTTAGGCACGATTCGAGGTTCGCAAGTCATTCGCAAAAGTACGATCCTCGGCGAAGGCGTAGGTGGACACTCAGGATGGGTTAGTTGTGTGAGAGGTGGACTGGTGATCTCTTTGTTACAGAGCCGCAAGATGTGTATGCTAGAAAGCAGCTCGTAGCATTGAACCTGGTTTCTTCTGTGCTCAAAGCGTTACTGTTATTTCATGCGTGAACTTCTGAGGATATTGTGGTCGATTGGTTGATTGGTTGATGTAATGCTTGAAGTAGTTTCCCAAAGGAATGCCTACGATTTTCCCTTGCTAGAAAGCCATCGCTGAGAGGAGTTCCGGAGGTCAAACACCACGATGTTCGTTCTATTACTTCTTAGTGAGACGAAGGAGTACCTGATCTTGCATTGAGATAAGCTAAGAATAAATTATACATGAGATGAACATTTTTCATTACAAGATTTTTCCTTCCTCGCAAATCCATCATTTCTGCTTCGAAACTTGCAATTCCTGCCAGCAGGCCATTTGCCTTTGCTGCGAACACTTCGCATCGAACCAGCATTCTTGCACTCCCCGCCATCTTCCCCAATGCCAACACCCTAGCATTTCGCAGTAATAGTAGTATAGGTCGTCCCACAACCATGCCTACACCCCGTCGTGCAGCTCGCCGTCGCCGTAATCGTGGGCGTTGTCGGACAACAGCTGTTATAGCATCCCACGCTTGTCGTCTCCAAGATGATACAAGCCGGGACGATGCACGGCGCAGAAGTTGGCATGGAACAGGTGGGAGTGACGGTGGTGTGGAAGCTTGAGCAGGAGATTGGAGCGTTGGTGGTGACGGTCGAGATGATGGTGGTGACGTAGGTGGTTTTGGTTGGGGCGCAGGTGGGGTGGGCGGGGGTGTTGGGGACGGCGGTTGGGGAAGAGAGGGACGGGGTGAGGAGGCTGTGAGGGGATGTTAGCTGGGGGCTCAAGGAGATGGAAGGAAGAGATTTGGTGAGGAGTGTGTGAGTGGAGAAGGAACAGAGGGAATAAAGGTGCGATATTCGACATGGATGGATCAGTATTGATAGACTTGTTGCAGCAGAGGAAAAATACAAGCAAATAGACAAAATCTCGTTTTCTTCGATTGCAAAGGGAATGGTAGACTGAAGTATCACTTGATGGTCTGGTCGTCAATGTTTATCTTCAACACAGTAGGCAGTACTAATAGAGCATATTTCCCATAAAGCATCAAACCTGGAAGCCTCTCACGGTACATGATGTGCCGTTTAGAGTTGACATGACTGGCAAGTAGCAACGAATACAGAAGAGCAACGACGATGCTGAGCAAGGGGAAGTGTAATGGGAAAGTTTCCATTACCCAATGCTAAGTAGCAGCGCAAAGAGGAGCTTCATGATGGTGGGTTTCTTGATAATAATGGTGATGTGATGTACTGTGGTAGTTGGAATCTCTAATAATCTACCTAGAAAATGCGCGATTTCCACAGTGTTATATCGTCAAGATGGCATAGCAGCAACTCAATGCTGACCGCGGCTTTTGTCTCAGCCGACCATCGATGCAGAGCTGAGTCCATCAGACAACCTCCTTGTATCACCGTTGCTGCAAACGAAATTCGCTTATTAAACGTAATTTCTATTGAATTCCGGCTAAACTTGCCACTTCTGTTGAGCTTTTGACTGGCGAGGCGTTTGTGGCGTGACCAAAAACAACTGTAAATCCGTAAACCTGTAGGCCGTGTGAGTTGGTTGACTAAGACGACTGCTGCATGCGGGGAATGAGACAGCTGAGTGGCTCAAGGAGTCAAGACCAGCTTTCAGCCTTTTCCTCGTATTATTGAATCGCTCCTGACAGCGGGCCGTGACAGCAGAAGATGGCGTGGCCAGCAAGGGACAAGAGAGCGTACTTCTTGTCAGGCACCATTTACGAGTCAAGTCTTTAATGGCAGAAATGCCTTGACAGCGAGGTGAGAAAGCTGAGGTGTGAGAGATATGAACTTAAAATAATCAAAACCAATAAAGCGTAATAGTATAATAAGAATGTAAACTCAGTACTTCCGTAGAGCAATCTGAATGCAAGGTGGAGTAGTAGAAAGGGTGATGCCAAATTGGACCTTAGATGGCCATCTTAAGCTTTTTTGGGGGGGAAGGGGGTGGGGGAGGCTGTTGATGCCGGAACGAAAAGCAAACACTCCTCTGGGCCGCATATGCAAGATGATTCAGCGGGGTTGAGGTTGAATGAGCATCTGAGATTCATCGACGCTCGCAGGATCCGAATGACGAAGTTCAGTGCCACACATGCAGATGGAAGTAAGGCCATTCGGGATTGGAGTCGAGATGCTGACCAGTGATAGCGATTAGTGCTTCGCGACCATGCGACATTGCTAATCGTTCATTCGAGGTGCTTTCAGAAGATTCCTGTTCATGTACGGAATAGATAGCGCCCACTAACCAATTCCCCTAACCTAATTGAGCCGCACTCGCTAAACTGTCGGGAAAAACCCCCAGACCTTGAAGGCCGCTGCAACGAGCTCATATTGCATTGTTTGTCATTCAAGGTAGGTGTCGATATCTCATGGTACTTAGCTCTATGGCCATGCCTCTCATGTTCTTCTGTTCCATCAAGGCTGCGGCTTGAACAAGGGTTTACCCACGGTGCTGACATGGTTTCCTTTAATGCAGAATCGCTTCCGAGATGTCGAACCCACGCATCGAAGAGCTCCCGGACGACCCACCAGCCAAGAAGGGTGCAGAGGTTGACGATGCATCAAGTAGCTCCGACTCTGAGCCTGAAGCTGCAGGTGGAGAGGAAGTTGGGCCATCCGGAGGATCGACCGTCACCGTACACTCACGCAACGAGAAGAAGGCCAGAAAGTCAATTGCGAAATTGGGCTTGAAGCATGTTCCGGGCATCACGAGAGTAACTTTGAGGAGGCCCAAAAACGTGAGTCGGACCAACAATGAGCTGCAGCACCACTGGGACATGTATCACAGCGCTACCAGCTTCTTCATTGCAGATAGCTAGGTTTTGCGGACTGATTTGAGAAATAGATTCTCTTCGTTATCAATCAGCCAGATGTTTACAAATCTCCGTCGAGCAATACCTGGATGTAAGCTGTTCGTACCTACCTGGGTCTACCACATGCTAATTCTATACTCCAGTATATTCGGTGAAGCCAAGATCGAAGACCTAAGCTCCCAGATCAGTGACTCGGCCCTTAAAAATATCACGCCGTCCGGAGATAGCGGTGCGGCGGATCCCCACGCAGGGCACAATCATGCCAATGACAAGGGTAAAGCAATTGAGGCCGGAGAAGCTAAAAAGGACGAGGAAGATGACGACGATGAGGAGGTCGATGACACTGGACTGGAAGCCAAAGATATTGAACTGGTGATGGCTCAAGCGAGTGTGTCGAAGAAGAAGGCTGTGAAGGCATTGAAAGAGGTAAGATCATGCCCTAAGAACTATCTTTCCTCCATGTTTCTAACGAAGAGCATAGAACGACAACGATATCGTCAATTCAATCATGGCCCTTAGCATATAGCCCTAGTTTCTACGTGTGCTATTCCAGGGAAGCATGCACTTGCTGTTAGGCATGAATTCAGACCTAATCTACTTTGTCTTTGGGTTCTTTGCATGCCAGCGCAAGTCCGAGTATCAAGACTAGGTAGCCACCAAAGTTAGAGGCGCAATATATTCTGTCTCATTTGAATATTTACGCTTTGACTCCCACGAATCAGTAGTTATCTTGAAAACCTAGGGCCTAAGGTAAGTTATCTGCTCATCAGACTACGTAGTAAAATCAGGATCACGTGTTCAGCCTTAGCGAGTCGACCTGCACCAGGGCACCCCATTCCCGAACCACGACCTCACCTTTCATCTGTAGATCCATTTCACACCCGATTGTCTTTGAATACCACAACAATGGCTGTCGGAGTACGTACATCCTTGCTGCGATTGTTTATCAACCATCAAACCCCACTAACATCTCTCTCCCAGCGCTCCGCCGCCGCCAAGATCGACTGGACCCGCATTACCTCCTCCCTCGGCCTCAAAGGCTCAACCTCAACCTCCCTTATGGCCTTCAAAAAGCGCAATGATGACGCCCGCCGTAAGATAAATCTCCTCTCGCAGGCCCCTACGACCGTCGACTTGGCGCACTATCGCACTGTCCTCAACAACACTGCCATCGTCGACGATATTGAAGGGTATATGAAGAGCTTCAAGCCGCAGACTTATGATGTGGGAAGGCAGGTTAAGGCGATTGAGGCGTTTGAGACGCAGGCGGTGAAGAGTGCGGAGGAGACGAAGGGGAGGGTGGATGAGGAGTTGAGGTCGTTGGAGAAGACATTGAAGAATATTGAGGAGGCGAGGCCGTTCGAGGATTTGACGGTGGTACGTCTCGAGCATGTTGCGCGGCAGGGGTGTGAATGTATGCTGACTCCAGACATGATGATTTATAGGATGAGGTTGTTGCTGCGAGACCGGATATCGATGAGCGCACATCGCAGCTCGTATCGAAAGGAAGATGGCAAGTGCCGGGCTACAAGGTATGCGACGCTTCTTGTCCATTTCGAACAGTGCGCCCTTATCTAATGCACTTCACAGGAGAAATTTGGAGACCTCTCTCTCCTCTAAATAGCCCACTCGCGATTTTCGCACCCCCATGGCGTACCTTTCTCTCTTTCCGTCTAAGCACTCTACATTGTATATGTATCTCAACCGCGCCTAACCATAGATAAACTTCAAATTTCTTCCACAGCTTCCCTCTGCATCATCAATCTATACAGACAAAGTCCCACCATCCACCCTTCCCTTCCACCTCCGCATCCATCACCGGCCCGCAACCACCACTCGCACACACTCTATCAGTGGCCTCTCTATATTCGCTTCGAGTAATACCAGTAATCATCCACACACCACCACGAATACAGCCCCTACAACAAGGTCAATCCCTTCATTATCATTATCGCTCTAGCTCCTTTCACTTATTTTCTTACTCTCTAAGCTCAGCCTTCAAATCGTTACGGACTGATTCCCTTGGTTTTTGCCGTAGGATGTTATGATGGATGTGGTGTAGCATGCGGCGTGCATTTTTGGGTGCCAGGTTGGTTGGGTTGAGGAGGGGTGGTCCGGTGGTGTGGTGTAGTGGAAGGGGAAGGAGATGGCGGCGGCGATGGCGATGGTGTTCATAATTGATGGAATTTGGAGAGAAATGAGAAATTGGCTTCCTTGCACTCGTCTCTGGTCTGCTGTCAATGAAGTGGGTAGCTAGATACTTCCAAGGAAGTAAGCCACAAGGAGGAGTGAAAGCAGGGTTTGGGGAATGGGGACTGTCTATTCGTAATCCTCGATTTTTGCGTTCAAGGTGCATCGACGGGGGTATTTCCTTGATGGACGTGAAGGTGGGAGTGGGCTGGCATTGGGTGGAAGACTGAGAGTCGGTGTGGAACAGTATTGTGATTGGAGTCTCAAGGAAGACTGGAAGTGATAGGAGCAGAATGTCTATCCGTTCTATTGCTAAACGCATAAGTTTCATCAAAAGAAAGCACAATGGGTAGGTCTAGCACGGACACCCCTAGCCCCTCGCTCACGCCTCGCGTCTACAAATCTACTAGCTTTTACCGAGCGAAATTAGTAGGCGGCTGCGTCGCTGGTCCTTCTGGCGTGACATAAGCCTGGGAAATACCACCATTAGCAAAGGCTTTTTTAAATGAAGTTAGCTGGAAATCTATTGAGGTCTTACTTTAGTCATGGCCCCATCAACCACAAAATCCGTGCCATTCACAAAGCTGCTTTCGTCGCTGGCAAGGAAGAGGACGGCTTGAGCCTGCTCGATCGCTTCACCGAAGCGGCCTGTTGGGAAATGGATTTCGCGACGATGGCGCTTTGCTGCGTCGTCGCCGAGCCAGTCTTGGAGGAGTGGTGTGCTGTTTGAGCTTTATATCAGAAATGAAAGTTGGCAAGGTATGGGATGGTGAGGAGTGCGTACTTGAGAGGAGCAGGACAGAGAGCATTAAATCGGAATCCTTCTCTCGCATGTACAACCGCCAACTCCCTCGTCATCGCCAAGACTGCTCCTTTACTAGCCGTGTATGCCAGCTGTGGTGTGGCACTCCCAACTAGTGCGACAATACTGGCAGTGTTGATGATACTTCCCGTTGTCTTCTTATGTTTACGCATACTCATAATCGCATGCTTGCATCCAAACCACACGCCTTTCACATTGACATTATGTGTCAAGTCCCAGATCTTTTCTGGCGTGTCTACAGCATCTGCATCATTTGCGTGCATGATGCCTGCATTGTTGAAAATGATATCGACGCCACCCCAGGAGTCGAGGTGAGAGACCATAGCTGCGACATCAGATTCTTTAGAGACGTCACATTTGATGGTCTCGAGACGGGGCGGCTTGGGAAGAATCTCGTGGACTTTGGCATGGGCTTTAGCCAGTGATGGTTCGGATATGTCGGCCATGAGAACTGCGGCGCCTTCCCGGGCGAAGAGGATGGTTGTCTCGAGGCCGATGCCGCTGGGAAAGGAATTTGCAAATTAGTGTGGGAGGAAAGTGGAAGGAATGGATCAGACATTGATATCTGCAGATGGCGCGAACAGTTTGAAAGTAAGTTTGAATAAAGGAATACAGACATGCATACGGGGGTAGCAATGTTATCCAGCAAGGAGTAGAATTTGAAATACATAAATTCAGAAAACATTCCTTGACCTGAACCGTCACTCAGCCATCAAGTACGTATCAAATAGAAGAAACATAGATACTCTAGATTCAATCACAGTTAAAGCTTACCCTGCTGCACCAGTAATGATAGCCTTCTTGCCTTCAAGGCGTCCACCACGGGCGGTACTAGCCATGACTACAATTTGTGTCTAGTAACTATCAGATAGAATGACCTGAGTATCGTTGCCCAAGTACTGGTGGCCAGGGTCTACAAAGAAAGAATGCGCCGTACGACTGAGGAGCAGAGTTCACACGGAGAGATTGATGAGTCAGAAATGAATATAAGTCAAGATGGAGAAATATGATGTTCATGTGCCAGTTAAAATTGAGCGCGATCAGTTCTGTTGAAGGACAGTCACGATTCTAATAATAACAAAACGATTATGTTCTATGGAAACATATCATCTTGTGATGACTTGGGATGACGAAGCGGCAGTACAGGCGCCTAAATCTCTGCCGCAATAAGCGAAGCGATATGAAGACTTTATTCGCCTAGTACATTGAACAGAAATATCAAGACAACCTGTTGATTTTGTCCGCGCATCACTACCTAATAACTTCACTAACATGGAGGATCTATCGCTCAGATCTGCGCTAGGCGTTGAGAGCTGCAAGTGGGATACAGCTGGCCAATTCGCGATACCTCTTCGCCAAATCGACTTGTTGCCATATACGGACGATGTGGACAGAGACTACCAATGGATCGCACAACAGTTCTATCGTATCTTATTTCGACCTTTTGGCAAGAGTTTGGTGGACAACAAACGAAGATGCGCATGGTACTTCGGCAGAGATCTTCCGGCTCATAACCATCAAGTCCCGGACAATTTCGAGATGATTCGCTTAGTACCCCAACGCCACTACATCTGCTTCTATGACACCAGCTCTACGGATCTCAAACCCAAATACATCGCGAAGTTGGATATGTTTAAGGCCGCACCATCGCCAACACCTGTTCGATGTACGCTATGCAAAGCCAAAAGTACGCCAACGCCTACTGAAATTGAATCGCAAGATCCGCGCTGGGAAAGAAAGCCTTCTGAAGCAGACATTAAAGTCTCTGCCGGCTACTGGTATTGATGGCGAAGCTGATGGGGATACGCAAAATACCACGACTGGCACTTCTCTGCCGGCTACTGGTATTAATGGAACATAGGTGGACCGTCCAAGGGGTCATCCTTGTTGTCCAAGTCATACATCGTACCCGGTTGCTAAATACCAGCACTAGTAGATTCGGTTTATCCTCCAACACCACCGCCAGGGATTTCGGCAGTTGAAAACATCCTTCCATGCTAGTCCGGACCCTCCAAGAGATTTATCACGTAAGATGCTGATTTATGAGTCGTGCACTTAAGCTTGTGTTCTTTGAATTTCTCATACCGATTTCTACGAAAATTTTCGGCATTCTCAATTTCCCTGAAAATGATCCCGCCGTCGTGATTCCCTTGGCCGGCGAAATATCTGATGGTGAGGCAGTGCGATCCTTTCTCTGTGGTATCGAAAAACTCAATAACGAAGGGAAAAGCATCTGGTCTATCTCCACCGGAGTCGTTGGCTGTAGAGTCTCCTGCAGCCCATTCCATGAATAGTTCCAGATTTTCGTCAAGAGAAGAACGGCCGACCTTCGTGCAACAAAAGATTGGCTTTTGCGTATCCGCCATACCTTGGATTATTCAGGATAGTGTGGATATTTAGGTGTGAGTTGAGGTACGATGAGAGCTGCCAACGAAGAGCAGCTTCTGCTTTATATGTAACAAAGTGAGTCCTCTGCAGTTTCTTCCCCAGTTTGACAATCATGAGCTAATTTCATGTGATCAAATATAGTACCAAGCACTAATAAAACAAAGGTGGTTTAATCATTTTACGCATAATGGATGTACGCTTTTCTCATCAGACCATGTCATATTCTTGTCAGGATTGCATTGGGATGCGTGTATGATTGTTTCCAAATACTTTTTGGCTAATTATGGAAGCCATTATCTGGTTGTTACTTGCTTAATACCTTGAGACTGAAAATTTGCCAACTATCTGAAGCACCTTCTACACCCTTGGAGATATCTTTTGGGGAGTTAGCGTTCCGATTTCCCGATCTATGGCTGTAAATGGCTGTCGCTGCTTTTAACCCGGTGAATCTGATCCAACAAGGTTCCCAAATCGTGCCTCAATTTGTTTTACCGACGAGGGCGGATCTGTCTGCTGTTGCTTCTTGAATAGAAAGACTGAGTAAGATAGCTGGCAATTGATGCAGACAAGGATCCGACATTCTTCGACGGGTGCTGAAGAGTTCATTTGGCGATATCTCGCCGCCAAAGACTCTTTGTATCCCTTGGAACCATCTTGGTCGTTCCTTATAAGGAAGACCCTGCTAGAGGGTTGTTTTGGTGCGTGTTGTCTAGTCTTGACCACCTCGATCAAGAAGTCACGAGCGTAATCCTCGGTTGCAGTCGAGACTTGAGATGTCGCTCTCTCGCGCGCCCATTTCATGAATGGTTCAAGCTTATGGCCAAGCGATTCATGAGTGTTTCCGCATTGCTCCGCCAAGGGGCAACAGAAGATTGGTGCTTGGATGTCCATAGCGCTATGCAACGATCCTAGGTGGAAGGCAGAAAAGCTGTAAATTGATGAGCGCGGAATAGACTCAAAGGCTTCTATCATACGATAATAAGTATAATTGTCAAACCATCTCAATTGACTCCTCCATCGGTCTTAGACAGTTTGAATGGATTCAAAGGCTCGATAATACTTTTAGTCTCTTTACAGCATACCAAAAACGAATTTTGATACGATGCAGTCATTTGGGATGTGTGCGTCGAGCAGAAAGAATGTTGTTCGATATTCACACTGTGGGCACGTTGTATCCGTGAAGGTATCTTAACTCAGACATTCACCACAGCTTGCAACACCCAGCATTGTGCATCCCAAAAGTCTTATTAAGTCTTCGCAAAAGCAAGAAAATGGCCATATTGGCTTATTTCCAATTTCCCACCATAGCCACCGCGCCAATTCGCGCGGCCTTTTCTTCATTGAGCTTACACATGAACCGATCAAGAAACAGCACAATTTCGAAGCCGTGGATGCGGAGAATGACTCTGCCATGAATAGTAGGAACAATTACCTGGTGTATGCGATGAAGTTTGACAGATTCATGTCTCATTCGACTGAAGCTCGCCGATGTGGCCAGCAGTGGTATCTTGGTAGCCACGTCCAAACGAAACGTTATATCTCTCTTCAATAGCCACCAAACTCTAAGACGCCTTCAAGCGCGCATGCTAAGACTGCTAGTTGAAGACCGTCATATTTCCAGGACCAAAAAACCATCATCGCTAGGAGTGGCTTTGCATTCTGTCTTTGCCATTCAAGGAACCACCAAGTGAACGTTATGAGCATTCACCCACTGCGTTGCCACTACAGTCAAACGTCTTCACATTTCGACAACGCCATATCGCATTGGTAAGAGTAAAGTTTTTCCGCGCAAATGCGTTGAGATGCTCAAGTATGGTAGTTTTGGAAGGTCTACGAAAGGTTATAACTCTGAGAAGGCACCCAAATGTACCAGACAAGGGAGTAAATGGGGTTTCCGGAGGCTTCGGAAGGTTTGCTTCTGACTTTCTTTGCAAAGCGCCTATGAGAATGATCTAGAACCTGGAGCCAAAAACTCACCTGCAGAGAAGTACCTGTCTTCTCTCTGCAAAATTCCTGCTACAAACACAGTCCTCATCTCCAGCTCATATATGCCAGCAGTGCTCGCTTAATGCACACCGATCAATATCACAAGGCTCCTTTCCAACCCTGCACAAACCACCCTCATCTAGCACCTTCTTCCTTCCCCCTGCCTCAGACACTCTCCAACTAGCAAGCCACTCAAGCAAGCTATGTGTTACATCAACTTTCATGTGCATGAAATCTTCAACTCTATTCAAGTTGTGTTGCTTGTGTTGGGTCATCCGCCAGGTCTTATGTTTCCACTTGCTGGATCTTTCCTTTCTCTTTCAGATATTTTATCGTACTTCAAGATCTGGAAACAAAAAGAATATTTTGCATGAAACGTCAAGACTTTCCTTTCTAGTTTTGTACTCAGCACTCCTTTCACCAAGATCTTGAAAAATCTAAAAATATGGCCCGTAAGCGAAAGACCACGAAACCTGACCTACCTCCTGGTGCCCAACCGCCCACGGCGTCGTCTGCTCCCAGCTCTGGGCACCCAGGTAGAGCTTCTCCAGTGCCACCCCCTCGACAACCTGCCGCTGCAACTGCTCATGACAACGGACCCCAAACTCAACCCAAAAATCTGCCTATTGCTCGAACTCAGCAGCCTGCCGCATCAGATAGTCGGAATTTGGAACCCCAGATTCAACCTTTTCCAGCCCCACGAGCTCAACAGCCCCAGCAACCTTCGCGACCCCCAGCATTAACCGCACGTAATGCAAGAGCAACAGGCCAATCTGTTCCAGCTTCTCCGTCTCGACAGCCTCAGCAGCCCGCCGCATCATCTACTCATAAACCTGGACCCCAAGCACAATCTCCTCAAGTTCCTCTACCTCAGAAACCTGCAAAACCCTCTGCTGGTAGCTCGGAACCCCGAACGCAATCTCCTCCATCTGTTCCGCCTAAGCAATCTGCCACATCGTCTGCTCAAGATTCAAGACCGGAAACTATTCCCCTAGTATTCTGCTGCGCCTCCATCCAACCAACCACCCCCTTCACAACCCCCAAAGACACCAAAGACTGCTCCGCCGAATTCCAAAAGAGCCTCGAAAAGTACCACAAAGAGTCCGAAGACCAACTAAAAGAAACCCCCAATCCATACACAGAAAAACAAATCCAGACCATAAAAGGAAACCTCGTCTACTGCAAATGGGACCTCGTGCACAGCAAACAAGCCCTCGAACACCACCTAGAAACCCACCAAGACCACGAACCAGACTTCCAGCACTTCTTAACCTGGGCCTCCACATCCACTCCTCCTCAGAAAGGCCGTCCAGGCCCCTACAAACACGTTATCCAAGTCACCCAAGACCTAAGCTACAACCCCACTGAGCCGAAACTCAGAAACCTGACGCTCCGATTCCGCCTCTACGCCCCGCTGCCGAAAAACACCAGCTACTGCGAGCTACCATGCGGCCGAGACAATCGAACCCCCAAGCCCGAAAAGATCCAGATCGGCAACACGCTGGTGTGTGACGAGCACAAGACGCGGTATTTTATTTGCTTGTATGCGAGAAACCCGCCTGGGGAGTTTGGGGGAAGGGATGATAGAGCGATTATTCAGTTTGAGGGGGGAGCGGGCGTGCATGATGTTGATGTGGGGATGTGGTTTGGGCGGACGGGGTGGGGGAAGGGGGGGTTGGAGGGGGGTTCGTTTCGGGAGGTGGGTGGGATTAATTGTGTTAGGGCGGGGGTGGGTAGGGGGCTTGGTGTGCAGGGTTAGGAGGGAGGATAGGTATTGTTTGGTGAGGTTGAGAAGCTATGTGGTGTCGATGAGATTATTTTGTAATTTGGTTTGTTCAATTTGATTCTGAAACGCTTCGATTTGGGTCTTTGGGTTTAGTTGTAAGAACGGAGTCCACGATGAATGTAGATTGTTGTGCGACTAGGGAAAGCCAGTCAACAGAAGCCAATACGTTCCGAATAAGCTGAGCTATTGTAATACTGGCAGTTAACCTACAACGTATGTGTTCGGATAAATGGAGTATCATTGGTATGAGCCTCGCAAAGTAAGTGCAACGTACGTGCGCAAATTACCTCTGACACACTACTTGCCCGCTGATTTAATTGTTTGTTACATATCCCTTTCAAACGTTCCGCTTCCATTTCCTCCCTTTCAAACACCGAGCAAACGGTTAGGTATAGGGCGTTGGAACTTCAAGCTGCAGAACCCCGTTGCTAAGATACCCTTGTTGCCCCTTTACGGCTCCTGCTTCATGCACCATAGCTTCCTCCGCTTCAGCGACGTGAAGTGCAGCAAGCTTTTGGTAGCAGGCTGCAAGTTCCTGGTGACACTTGGCAATAGCGTGTTTGCTGGCTGTTGCCGATGGTCGGGATGTAGCGGTTTTAGGAACGGTGAAGCTCGCTACCGGTTCAGAGAATGAGGACGTCTCGGACGCCTTGCCTACATTGGAATGTCAATGCGAAGAACTGGAAGAGATGAATGTTCCTTACGTTGACTAGAAGGACGCGAAGTGGCTTGGTTTTTAGCAGTGATGAGTCCAAATTGACGTTCGAAACTAGACTGCACTTCTTGAGAAGCGAGCTCCATCTTGTAAGGTTCTTGTTCTTTTCCCAAACGCGTGAATGCAGAGGTTTGGACAGAGACGGGGGCTGGAGGTGCCCGATAGTGACCAAGATGTTTTCCATTTGTAGGCGGTGGTGCAAGCTTCGCTTTGTTCTCCTTTGCCTTGATATGTAACTCATTGCATCTTGCTATGAACTCTTCGCGAACCTTGGCATCTTGCAAGCTGCTCATCTTCGCCAAGGTCGACAGATCGAAGTTAGTACATCGGATCATAAGCGGGTCTTGGTTGCAATCAACGAGCAAAGCAAAAACAACAAGTAACTTTGCCAATGACAAAGAAGCATGGGCACGAAATGCCGCCGATCACAGGAGTAAGGTAGGCTGAGACAAGAGTGTCCGGGAAGGTGAAACAAAGGTAGGGTTACTCGTGTGAGTTCAGCAGAGTTGGGATGGTTCCAAACTGCGCACGATATTTGCAGACAAATACGATCAGCAGATGCTCACCTCTCTTGAATATCGCCGTGTAGTGGAGGATTCTGCTTGCGGAGGCAGTGCTGGACGGATCTCAGGGCTGTGTTCGAGATCTTGGAAGATAAAAGGCGTCATGAATGTTTTGGAGTTGAGACGGAACCGTCGAGAATCGCGCTTCAAGTAATGGTCAACCGAGGCGTCTTGGAAACAGATGGACAACTAAGCACAACTACTGCTTGATACAGTCCTAGACGGTCACCAGATACTTCCCGATGACCAGGAAGATAGTGGTACAACAGAAAAGGAGGTTGCAAAGGGAAGGGGCCGAGAATGTTGCGCTCTCACATTTTTTCGTGCTTAGTTGGATAAGGTATTCAATGAAATCTAAGGCCGGCGAGAATCAAAGCTACATAAACGAACCTTTGAAACTCCTTACTTGATAAGGCGTTTGACGGCTTCAAGGGCTACATTGCCACTTGGCGCTGTTCGGTCGCCATATTAAAGCATCGTCGTTATGAGCATCCCATATTGACCTCCTTGTTGAGTTGTAGGATCTACTGAAAGTTACGTCTTGAACATCGCCACTCAAAGCAAGTGCAAATTACGCAGTATTTGGATCGGAAGGAAAGCGGAAGACGGGCTGTTCTATAAGGTTGTGTCCGCGTTCTCGAACATAAGATTCCTTTCGTGTTTGATGACTTACCCTTTGACAGATCAAGCAATTTGGAGGTCCCCAAAGCCAGACTTGCTTCGAACTCCTACTGTATAGTAGTGCTTTGCTTAGTGTAAGCAAACATGAAGAGCTGCCTTTACTCTAAGAGTTCATCGTCTCCGGAGCGGTCACCAGTTGGATATGATCTTGCCATCACAACTTATCATCTCCAAGCCTAATCCAACTTTTCGATCCCGGAAAGTTCTAGAGATATCAACTTGAACTCGGACGTTACACAAGTACCGTCCAGACATTGGTGCGGAGACTTAGGATGGCGATCTGAGGCACTTTCAGATTGAAAAATATAATACAAGTAGTCGTAGGCGTGGCGATCCGGAATACTATAGGTGTGAGAATACTCTCGACCACGGCATAGTGATAATTTTAAGGCGAGATATACACTCAGATATATTCCGGCAGATTTGCTAGCAGCATGGAGAAGAAAAGAAGAAGATCTAGTAAGACGTAGAAAAGACGAATCCAGACTGCTGTAAGGTATTCAAGGTGGACTTTAGCGATACAATGGTGAGATCTTCTTCTTGCATGTAATGATAGCCAGCAAGCCGGGTTCGACTCATACACCTAAACCAGAGCAAACATCTAGTGAAGTATTCATCGAGTAGTATGGTGGTATGGTAGATAAAAGGAGGAAGCTGACGTCTCACGCGTTAAAGACCGCTGCCGCATCCCTGGCACTCGGGCCAGCACTTGCCGAGAAGCGACAACATCGCGTTACCCCAATAAACAGCTACTGAAATCTAAGGTAGGTTTGTAACACAGATTCCCTCTAACGAGGTGTCATACTGACATTATCTAGATAACTCCTTGATAAGCTCATAAAACTTATACCCTCGGGACCAACCAGGTCTTCCATTCCTTGAGCTCTTCGCCCCGGCCGGAATGCCTCCAGCAATTGTGACCGCAACCATCCAATCCACCGTTCTCTCTCTCGCGTCATGCCTCGTTGCAATGTATGTGAGCTCTTCAACACCTCCGGTCTTCGCCCTCATCACATTCGCTCTGCTATCCACTCCACCAAACTTTTTATGGCAGCAGTACCTAGAAAAGAAGTTTCCTGGCTATTACACCGGGAAGATTGAGATTGATGACGATGGCAAAGGAGCCAAAGTAGAAAAAAAACTGAATGTGAGAAATACTTTGACAAAGTTTGTCCTGGATCAGACAGTGGCCGCGTTGGTGAACGTGATAACGTTCCTGGCAGGGGTGAGACTCTTGAATGGAGAGTCGATGGGTGCGTGCTGGCACGTAGTGAAAGAGGTACGCTAAGCCCAGTCACACAGAGATAGACACGCACTGTCGCCCTAAGAAGTGGCGTCACGGATTGTAATGCGAGCTAGCTGACTGATATCGGCTTTTCCAAAGGAAACCTGGCCGATCATGCGTGCTGGCTACAAGCTCTGGCCCCTGGTCAATCTCGTGCAACATACTCTCATACCAGTAGACCAGAAGACTTGTACGTATTGTCGGAGTCAATCCCCATCCTTCTGAGCCCTCGTCTTAAGTCTCCAGACATGTTTCAGAGTATATCAGCCTTTGTTTTCCTCATCATTCTTTTGATACATCTTGAAACTTGGTTTCACAACTCCGTAAGGCAATGCTGACTCTGAGATTAACAACAGTCGTCGGAAGCTTGGTCGGCTTTGGGTGGGGAATTTTTATGGCGCTTCGTGCTACTGCATGAAACAAGGTAGGATAACCAAAGACCGAAAGTGGCTATTAGAGAATTACTTGATTTCGAATAGTTGAATGGGTGGTGGATTGTAAGAGGCTCTCGTCTTTCGAAACCCTTTGTACCCCGAATTTAGTAGGCTGGAATGAGCAAGGGTGCCTCTGGAAGGTGCTACATAGATAAGTTCTACTATACTAAAGAAAGGTACGGCTCTACAATTGCTTAGCCTCTTAGACCCTTCAAATTGTTCATGTTGTGTTGAACGATGTTGCCTTTTTCATTGCACTTGCCTCGGATTGACGCCGCTATCCAAATTTTCAGACTATGGACTGTGACAATCTCTCACTCCAATTACATTGGCAGAAGTGTTAAATGCCATCTAGAACTGTGGTATCAAATATGTCACGAACGCCGCCATTCCGAAGTCGTCCACAGCTCCATTTGGCATTTACCAATTTGAATGGTTCACCGCGTCACCTCAGCCACGATACTCCAGGTTCTAGTGGCTTCTCAACTCCTTCGGCCACTCCTCTTACCGCAGCCTTCCCTACTCCATTTGCTACTACGGCATATTCTCCCTTCCGTTCAGCGGGCCTAAAACCTCCAACACCTTACGGCGGACCTATGGACTTCACTCCACGGCGAGGTGACAGGCCTAGGTTTTTCGATAACTACAGGTTGTATCGGATCAGGCGTCTTCTGAGTAGCAAACCATTGTGGTTTTTGTTGGTGCTTAGTGCATTGGCTTTCTGGTGGTTTCATGGAGGCATTAATGAGCTGGATCTCGTTAAGATCAGCGCGAGCGGATTTGGGAAGGAGCTATTTCAAGATGCCAGAACCCAGGACTTGCAGTTCTTTCCTGCGACCAATCCTAAAATTCACGTCCGTCTACCCTTCGTGAACTGGAAGATGCTCTTGCTGAACCGGATTAGTACATCGGTCGTTGGACCTCTACTCCAAATCGACTGCGCAAGGACGGGGCTTTCCCAGGTATCTACATTTGGAAAACCTGCCAATGACGGGCTTATGTTCCTACTGATGTTCCATTTGCAGGTGTGTATTTTGATATTACAGTCAGAAACACCACGACGCTTCTGCTGTCCCTCCACAATGCAGCCGAGCAGAAGGCGGGTTCCTTAGTCCAATTATCGATTGACCCAGCCGTTCCTCTACCGTCTCCGACTCCGGGTCATATCTCCTTCCGTCCACTTCCGAACGAGGAACCAGCGGCCCCAATCTCATTGCTTGCCCGAGTTGATCAGGAAGAATACATCCTCTTACCTAATGCTTCAGCCCTAGTGTCCGTGTGTTCTGATCATTTGCATAAGGATGAGGAGCATCAAATTCGTATTATCGCCCCTATGACCGACGACCATGGTCGAGGAATTGTCGAATTGGAAGGTATCTGGCTGAGCAAGGGTGGGAAGCTCGCTCGCGTATATGGATCATTTTTGAGCGAAGAGTATGCGGACGAAGACTTGTTTCATGCCGAAAATGACCAAGTGGGCGAGAGACATCGCACAGGTTTGAGCGGCCTTCTGAGAGAAAATGGCAATGGTAATACAGTGCAGACAGCTACAAGCGACGAGGATGAAGATATACCAATCGAGATTCAAGATCGGAAGAAAATACTCGAGGTGATAACAGATTTGCCAGGCTCATTCAGTGGCAGACAAAGAGGTAGGCGCACTGGTGGCGCCGATGGTCTATTAGCTGGTGTCATGGGTTGGGAGTATTTACTTGGAGAAATGTTTGGAGCTGATCACGTCGGTATTGGTGTTGATGGTATGTGTCTCACGCAGAATTGTATCGGCGGCGCTGGTCAGCCCGCTGGAATGGGCGATGTCTTCTTCCGCAGGTAAGTGACCTTCCGGCGTACCACAATTTGGAGTCTTGTGTTGGGTATATGAACTCAGCCTTGTGTAGTGGCCCATACGGCTCTGCATATTTCGAGCACCCATGGATGTTTGATGCTTACATTCCGGACATTATAGTAAGCAGTGTATCATGCTACTCAAAGCTACCTTAATGACAATCAACAGGTACTCAACATGGGCGGCTCTGACGAGACATCATTCGGCAGTAATGCATCTGATTATGATATGAGCCGATGGGAGCTGTCTGAACTCTTCGAGAATACTTACGTGTCTCTCATTAAAGCAATTCGCGCTCTAGCCTATCCGAAACACCCAGCGATAGTCCATAGCGAGAGATCAGGCTCGTCCAACTTACCGAGCACGGCACCGGCCTCGATTCCAATCTTCGTCCTGCGGCCTTTTCGAGGCCAGGTCGAGCATGAGACACAGAATGTAGTCGCTCGACTTCGTGCCGACGGCGACAAAGCAGTCTTCTGGCTCGATACGTCTGGTTGGCTTGACCTGGACAACGAAACTACGGAAGTGGGGGACTTCTTCCTCGATGAAAGTACAACGCCGAAGAAGTGGAGATTGACGGAGCAAGGGAACCAAAGAGTAGCTATCTTTCTCCATATGCATGTCTGCAGATATCTAGCAGGTGCAGAAGAAAAGTGCGCTTTCTTACCTCACGAGGTGTACCAAGGAAAGGTTTTCGATCCTGATGAGGCTAACTTTGATCGCTATGTGGAGAATGAGAAAGAAAGGAAGCTGAAGAATCTGTTTTGGGAGGATAGGATAGACTAGAATGTGTGGTGGGCAAGATATATTCGGTATAGATAGAGCAGCTGAAGTAGGGCCTATGCGCTATGCAACCAGCGCACACAGTCTGGGCTATATCCAAATGCATAGCTAGCTTAATCCCATTCGTTGACGTTGAATCAACAGACTAAGGTACCGTTAATATGTCGCAGAAGCGTCGGTTATCTGGGAAAGTTTAGCGAGATCTGATAAGGTACTGTAGATGGGGCAAGTGGATCCGGGACCGTGGAACTACTATAGATACTTCAGCTTTACGCCAACGACGAGTTACGAAAAGCACTGTGCTTTTTGAAGGACTTCATTGGGGGCATTTGAACTTGCATCTGTCCCAATCGACATTGGTAGGTCCTGGTACCGCCCCTGGACCTCTCTGCTATTCTTTGCACAATGAGGCGGCAAGACCAGCCTGGCTTTAATCGGCGGAAATCTTCAACGGTCCACTACCAGACGTTCCCCACTCCTCCACCGAAGTCAAGAGGCCAACCGCCGTCTCTCTCTCCATCATCCTCAAATGATGGCACTCAGAAGCCCCGCAGCAAGTCCAACGCTTCCTTTCACCCCAAACCACCACTGCCAAAGAGGCAGCTCGCCATACTCGCCATAATAGCTTTGGCGGAACAGACCGCACTCAATTCGATAAGCCCGTACCTACCTCAAATGGCATCATCGTTCCCGGAAGTTGATCCTGGCCAGGTTGGGCTGTACGTTGGCACCATTGCGTCTTCATTCGCTCTTGCACAATTCGCGACAATTTCTCTCTGGGGCTGGGTCTCAGATAGGATAGGGAGAAAACCAGTCGTGCTTCTGGGAACGCTCCTTACGGCGGCATGCTTTGTTGCGTTTGGTTTCTGCAGAACATTGTGGCAGGCAATACTGGTGCAGGTGCTGATGGGGTTGGTGAATGGGAATCAAGCTGTGGTGTCTACGTGCTTAGGGGAAATCACGGATCGAAGCAACCAGTCAAAGGCTTCCATTTATCTACCAGTCATATACGGTCTAGGTGGTATCACAGGACCACTCCTCGGCGGCACCCTGGCCTCGACTCAAAGCCAACCTTCTCAAGATGAACCCTTTCCTTACATACGACCTAATATTCTTTCAGCAGCAATTTTAGTGGTCGACCTAATCTTGACCATGATATTTTTGGACGAGAGTTTAGAAGAGGCACGGGATCTTCCTCCACTTGGCAGAAAAGTGACAAATGTGTTTAGCTGGGTATGGCAATTTGCTAGCTCTAGCCGCCCAACCTATCTCAAAGATACTGCTACTCGTCATCATAGGTCATTATATCTGAACGGCAATGCTACCGTAGATGAAGACGACGAGAATGAGTCCGAGATAGATGCATCGTCTCGAGAATCGATGCCGACATTACTGCCTCGTCATGCTACAGATCTTAGTCGCAAGCAAGTTTTCACTAGAGATACAATACTTTTTCTTTCTACCTTTATAATTTTCCATCTTTCAAATACATCCTATAATTCGCTTTACCCGATCTTCGGTCAAGCTGCTCCACCAACAGGAAGAAATCTTTCACCCAATGAGATTGGGGTGTCGCTTGCATTTGCTGGTGCAATGACAATTGTATTTCAACTGGGTTTCTTTGGCAGAATGCGGGAGAAGATGGGTAACAAAACAACCTACAAGGTTGGCTTAGCTGGTATGGTACTTGCATATTTGTTTATGCCGTGGGTAGGCTACAAACATGTCCAGAATGGCGACGGAGGTATCTCAAGCGGCAAAGGCTGGCTGTACGTGGAATTAGGGATTATACTTTTGATAAGGTCTTTGGCAGCGGTGACGTGTCTTACAAGCGCTCTGCTACTTGTAAGTACCTCGCTCTGTTCACCTATCCGCAGCTCAGACTACTCCGACTTACACTTCGGAACCTCCAGATCACCAATTCTGCCCCTAGTCACTCGGTACTTGGTACCCTCATCGGCCTTGCTCAAACACTCTCGGCAGCCGGCCGCGCCGTGGGTCCTTTCCTCTCCGGTGGCCTCTTCTCAATCGCTACCCACATCCACCCAAAGGGTGAAGCCCTAGCTTTCGGTGTTTTTGGCGGTATAGCTTTCCTTGGGTTCCTCATGAGCTTGGGGATCCGTGGAGGAGGCCTTGAGGCTGAGGGATGGGACGAAGAAGAGGGGAGTGAAGACGATGAGAATCATGGTGAAGTAGAAGATTCTTCATGATAGTTATGGAAGTCATGGATCGTCTTATGCCTAGTTGTAAAATGTCTGCCCTTGAGCGTCGGCGTTAGTGGGGACCTGCGCTTGCACAGTCCTGCCTGGTAATTGATGGAAAAGTCAGTAAGTTGACGATTTACATTTGCCGATACTCAGCATTGGGTCCTGCCCAAAGTAGTAGACCTTGAGTACTATAAACTTAACTTTGAAATAGCGACCCTATCTCCTCTACCTGCGAACTCCTGCGAATGGATCACCCACATGTCAACCTGTGTTCCGAAAAAGACTCAGCGCTGGAACGTTTGCAAATCCTGTATTGATATTGGCTCGGTGGAAGACATGGGCAAACATTAGCCATCTCCTTCTACACTATACTAACGGTCCACATTAGTGCACTCTGCACAAGAATTTCGACACATTCGTAGGTGTATCAAATGAATTCTCGACGCCCTAAGACGGCGCTGACAATCATCGCTTATATGTGTTAGCCGCGGTATATCATGTTTTCAAAATTTGCCCCATGAGTTTTGCAACATTATCGAAACTGGGATCCGCACTACTCTAGGATGTTCTACCTTCCACCCTTGCGCCGCCTTCTGTTGCCGGCTATTGTACTGCTGACACTAATCGTCTTCTACCGTTCCAGCTTACGAGTACCGACTTCTCTGCCATCGTTTGTCCTTCATCCGCCAGCTCCTCCTACAGAGGGGATCCGTGTGTTAATAGCAGGCGTTCAATTGCAGCCCCTACCGGCGGCCAACTCTTCGAACAATCATCTATCCCCCCCAAACAAGTACTTCTATACCTATAATATAGGCGGGAAATCATCAAACAGAACAGGAGCCTCGTTATTCTCACAACCAATACTTAATCCACATTTCGAAACTCTGTTCAAATGCCCAAGGCAAGGCAACCGGTACACCGGCCACATTCGAGTGCCTAGTATCATCCAAAACGTGTCGGATATTCCAGCAGGAGCAACAAAACCCGAGGCGAGAGAGTTCTGGAACCCGACCATCATCTCTCTTCCTTACTGGTCCGAGAATCAATACTTGGTGGTCAGCCGGATCGTCACGAACGGCGGTCATCAGGAGAATGTATTGTGCGAAGCCAACGTGTGCTACACCGGTTCTAAAGAGAACGCAAGACCAGGTGAAAAGCCATGCACAGCTGATGATCTCGTCCATACTGGGCCAACTGGAGGTATGAGATGTGCTTCGGCACCTGTGACCCTCAGTGTTCCTCCGACACCGGCAGAGGAATGTACTGGCAAATTTGGTACCTATGTTGACATCCCCGGGTTCCATGACCCTCGGATCTTCTGGAGTGGAAAAGGCGAGCCACTGATGATGGTCAATACTCAGTAAGTTCGGTTAATAACCTTTGGAGAAGACACTGACAATCTCAAGGTCTCGCTATGCTTGTTTTGGTTTGTGGATCATTGACCTCCGTAGCCTCTATCTACCGCTCCAAATCCTCCTTTCATCTTCCCCTACTCATCCTTCTCTCGGCCCTCTCAAATCTTACCCAACCTTCACCGAACTTACTCGAAATCCCGCCGATACGAGGGGGCCGATTGAGAAGAACTGGATGCTCTTCTTTACCACTTCCGGCGAGTCATACATACATTACGACCTCTCAAACCCACGTAAGGGCGACCGGGGCCGAACCTTTGCCAAACTTCTTGGCAACGGCCTCACAACGACTAATCTCACCGATCCTTTGGAGCTCCCATGCCTTCGCAATGACGATGCCGAAGAACCTGACCCGATAAAAAGGGGTGGCACGTTTCACCAGGCGACGAACTCCCTACGCTTAGTTCTTTGCAGCCGGTCGGACAGCAACTGCAAACCCACACCGGACAATACTGTTTTTTTCGCAATCATTCATCGGAAATTTCTAAACCATCTCAAATTGCCGCTACGCTACGAACGACACATCATAGTCTGGTCTGCCATTCCTCCATTCAGCATGATTGGACTCTCGCAGCACCCACTTCTTATGGCAAATGAAACTACCATGGGTTGGACGGAAGCACAGAACTGGGACGACGATCCTATCAATGCCAAAACCGTTGCTGCGAACCAAAAAGTTGGGAATTATACTGAACCATATGGTGGGAAAGAGTACTGGGCATATTTCACATATACTGTTAGTATCTCGTATGCGTGGGGCAGAACTGATGCAGATGAAGTGGAGGGAAAGAATGTCGGCTACTTGGACGACGAGGTAGTGCTGGGTATTGGGATTGACGACAAGGGACAGGGATTTGCAAGAGTGAAGGCGGGTGATCTAGTGCAATGTTTGAAGGCTTGTCCTGGGAGGGAGAGAGACATCAAGAGGGATGGTGAGTAAGTGTAATTTGATGCGACAGATAGAGCTGTGCGGAAATAGCCGGACAAATCCTCGCTTGCTGAACGGTTGCTTCGAATTTTGAAGGTTCAACAAGACGCAAAGGAAAACCCACCCTGCACTAAGTGCTTTACCCTAGATCAAACCCTGGGATCATCGAGGAGACTCTGCTTGCATTGTCTACAGCCCAACAAAAACCTTCGTTGCTCAATCGATATTTCTACGTTCGTCTTCGCGCTCCTTCTTTCTTTCTTTGTCAAGACGTCAAGAGACCCGAAAGCACGTGGAGAAGCTCCTTCTTCGAGAAAAATATCACATATGACCGCTACATCCACATCTCAACCACGGTCTATGATGCATCCTGCAATGTATCCCCAATCCTTCTTCTCTGGTTTTCCTTTATTCATCCATTACAGAATGTTGATCAATGCTGACCAACTTGGGCTTGTAACAATCGTTTCAGAGTACTGCTAAGGACCATATCTGCTTCTGCAAAGTCCTTCACCGCTGTTCGTGTTGCCTCACCGCCGATTGCGCCTCAAGGGAGATCTACGGTCCCTTTCGCAATGAATCACGAAGTGAACATACCTCCAAGGGGATCTTCCAAGTTCCACATGACCCATGACGGAGGGACACTGCATTTTAGAACGCCTTCCAAGTCCTACGGTGTGGACCATTGCAATGAAACTCCCATCAGTGCGTTCTTCAAACCTCAAGAAATGGATAGTGAAAAGGCAATTACCCCTAGACCTACCGTCAAGACACCAATTCCTACCAGAGGCCGTATCCTGGAAGACTACCCCGAGAACATTGTTAACTTCGATGGCCCCGAAGACCCGGTAAATCCACTCAACTGGTCTACTGTGTATAAATGGAGCATCGTGGTCCTGATATCCATCATGAGCCTGGTCGTGTAAGTCACTTTTCCCCCTTCTTGCGGTTCTTGTACCTTTTCTGATGTTGAACTCCTTATAGTAACCTAGCAATCCTTATGTGCGCACCTGCAACACCCAGTATCTTACTCGAATTCAACTCGAGTAGCCCTCTCGGGTCCACAATCTTGGTTTCGATATGGGAGCTTGGGGAAGTGTTCGGTCCTCTAATCGTGGCCCCATTATCCGAGCTTTACGGACGACTACCAGTCTACCACACTGCAAATATCATGTTTGTTCTGTCTTCTGCGGCTGCTGCCAAGAGCCCAAGTATCAACGTCCTCATTGGATGTCGCTTTCTGCTTGGACTTACCGTCGCTTCCACAACGCTAAACTCGTGCATCGTGGCCGATATGTTCGGAGAAGAAAACCGCGGTCGAGCTCTGGCTATTATGGGTATGACACCTGCTATTGCACCTGTACTAGGGCCTGCCGTTGGTGGTTACATATCCGAATACCTAGGATGGCGTTGGACCTTCTGGACCATAACAATCGCAACTGGCATCTTTGAGCTTTGTTTCCTTGCGACTTACCGCGAATCCTACAAGGTTGTTATTCTGGAGCGGAAAGCTCGTCGTCTACGTTTTGAGACTGGCAACGGCCTCCTGAGGTCACGCTATGACAACGGTCTTTCCGGGTTCACGTTACTAGGTGAATTGATTCTACGGCCATTCACATTATTATTCGTTTCTCCCGTCATCATCCTCGTGTCAATCTGCGGCGCTTTTGCGATCAGCTACACCTACGTCGTCATTACTTCCATCAGCGGAATCTACGAATTGGAGTATAGCTTCTCGCAAGGACCGCTGGGTCTCACCTATCTTGGCCTAGGTATTGCTATCTAAACCCTCTGCACACTTCCCTGACGCTGTCACTTTGACATTCTCCAATGACTGTTGTCAGCTAATTTTTCCAGGCTCCGGCATGATCCTAAGTGCCATTCTCTGCGGCGCATACCTTAACCACCGCCGAGCCAAACCTCCAACCTCAACCCCTCCCAAACCTGAACACCGTCTACACCCAATGATTCTCGGCCACCTCCTTGTGCCCCTCGGTCTTATCGCTTACGGCTGGACCGCTCAGTACCATACCCACTGGATCTTCCCCATCCTCTCCAGCGCCCCCGTCGGCTTCGGCTTCGTCGCTGTCTCCATCGCTTCGTGGGGCTACTTAGTTGATGCTTTTGGCATCTACGCCGCTTCAGCCACAGCGGCTGTGACAGCGCTGAGAAATATTTCGGCGGTGGCGCTACCGCTGGCGGGACCGGTATTGTTTGCGAGGGTGGGGGTGGGGTGGGGGTGTACGATCTTAGGGGCTGTGGCGATGGTAGGGACTATCGTGCCGGTAGTATTGATGAGGTGTGGGGAGAGGATGAGGGGGCGGGGGAAGTTTCAGGTGAGGGTTTGAGGTGAGTCAAAATGTCGTGGTAAGAATAGGTGGATGTCTGGATGGTCGTAGTAAGGGCCGAAGGAAGGGTTGTATGACTGAACCACCGCAGAACTATCATGATGACGGTGTATGATTGCTTACGCGCTTGAGATTATGGTATTTATTTGAAGGGTTGGGAAGTACTGTATCTGAATTCTTTGCTTGTGGATCGTCTCCCCTCTTTGCAATCAATATCTGTATCAGATTAGCATTTAGCTTTAGCTTTGTTCTTCATGTACCATATTGTTTGTAACTCAAGCCTTTACACAAGAATTCCCCTTCTAGCAACTTTGGTGCCTTGGTCAATCTCTCTAACAAGTCAAATTTGGTGACGTGCGCTTACTAGTGGGGGGTTTTTCCTAGAAAAGGGGGTTTTCGAAGAGTGGGATTAGAAAGTGTGGGATTGAGGGCAAGTGCGATGTCTGCAATGTCCGTGGGGACGGGATTGGGGGACTCTGAGCGAAAGTTGGAGAATATTTTCCCTCGCTGTATATATGAAACGCGCTATATGCATATGTACTGTATGTACATCAGTATCACGCCAATTCGCAAAGGCTGTACGAGCTGCGTGCGTAGGCTGGGGTGGGTCTACCTATGTAACTATGACCATACATACTGTAATACCCTGCTCAGGACCTAGCTGCTCTTATTGCAGTCGCTCGCTCGACAGGTAAGTGGGTGGGTGGTGGGTGGAACCCCTTTTGTTTTATCGTTGTTGTTGTTGTTGTTGTTGTTGTTGTTGTGTGTACTGTAGCGAGAAAGCTCAGGGGTTGGGAGGAGGGAGATGGGGTAGAAAGGGGGGGGAGGTTTGGTCAAGGGGAATGGGGGAGGAGATGGAGGGGTTTAGGGGGATGGAGAGGGTTGAGATGGGGTGGTTGGGGTAGGTTTCTGATTTTGGAAAAAGGTGTAGAAGTTGCGTCTGAATTGGGGGGGGGGAGGGGATTGTTAGGTTACTATGGTGGTGGGACGACGTGTGTGTACCTAGAGTATCTTGGAGAACGAAAACCGTCCCCACCTTCTTTGTTTTTTGATATTTCATTCTAGACGGGTGCGGTAATAAACCCCCCTATCCCTTTCCAAAGATCAAAAACCTCCGTTCTGGGAACACATGCGCTGTTGTAGTCGTGGCTGGTGATAATATCGGAGGGGGTTTTGAGAGGGGGTTTTGAGAGGGGGTTTTTTTTGGGGTGGGGGGTGTAAGAGTGGTGTGGGGTTGGTTTGGGGTAGGGAGGTATAAGGGTTCTAGGCTTGTAGCTACTGTATACCTTTTAGCGTTTCGAGAGCGGAAGGTTTCTTAGAGTCGTGCTGGGGAGGTTTGTGGAGATGATGGGGGGGGGTTGCTGTGGTGGTTGGGGTTTGGTTGCGGGTGGTCTAGTGGTGTTTGTTGTGCTGGGATGTTTTTTTTGGGGAGGTTTGCTGTGTGTGATATGTTTTCATGGGTGGAGAAGGTGGGCTGTGAAAGGGTTTAGTGTTGTAGTGATGGGGAATGCTTTGTGCGATATTGAGGGGAGGGGATATGGTGGGAGGTTTTCTTTTCTTAGTACGTGAGGAAGGAGAGGAGTAGCGAAATGCAAGGGATGAAGTAATTATTTCGTGGAAAGATGAGAAGATTTTTTGAGGAATCTGTGTATCAAAACAGCGACTGTGGCTGGAAGGAAATCTGGTATCATTCTTATATCCAAACAAATATGATTATCATAAAATCCAAAAGCCTGTCATGAGGACTTCATCGCTGTATTCATTACCTATACCACACCATAGCCCTCCACTCATCCATCCCCTCACCCCCGAAAGCCCTCCTCTTCACTTCTTCCCACCACCTCCGAGCATCCCCCCACTTAGACTCTCCGTCCACCCCTTCTGCGCCTGCTCCTTATCCAACGGCCCCGTATCGCCCCGCTCGGCTCTGTTCACACCTTCCTTGCTGACTCCTTCACCAACTGGGGCCAAGAGGCCGCCTTTGGCGAACTGGCCGCCGACGCCCTCTGCGACGCCGTCTTGGATGGCGTTGACGTTTTTGTCGCCGGTAACGTGGGTGCCGAGTTTATCTAGATGGGCGTTAGATGGAGGATTCTGAGGTTGATGAGAGGGGATGGAGTTACCTTTGGCGGTGTAGGAGGTTTTATTTTCGCCCCAGTAGCCGAGGACTTTGTCTTCGATCCAAGGCATGTAGGAGTTGTAGTAGGAATCGTACTGTTTCTTTGTCCACTCCATGATCTTTTGCTTATTTGGTTTTTTTGCTTGCTAGGAACTCTGCGAGTGGAGATCCAGTGATTCAGTCTGCGTTGGATGAACGCGCTTTCGTGGGAATTGGGGGGTAAAGAAGTAACGACTTGTAGCTTATGAGTTGATGATGGGGATGGATGAGATGAAGAGAATTATCGTCTCAAAGTAGGATTTCACAAACATGGCAGCGCGACGTGACTGGATGATGCACAATGCACAGGCCACATGACGTCGCCGATGACCAGGAACTGGGAGATTCCACGATTGCAGGGATTAGATCTTGTTTCGGGCCGATGGCGCATCTGAAAATGATAATACTGTACCTACTCGTAATTCGTAAAGTCCGTGACCGAAGGCGCTTGATCGATCGTGCCTTAGCCGAAGCCGAGCTAGTCCCGAACAGTATCAGTACATGTCTGTGAGGACCTCGTCCAGGGTCTTCGAGCTTCGAGACCGAGGTGACCCGAACAGATAGAGAGTACTACGGTACTCTATAAAGGCAAAGATTGATACTCCGCAAATCTACATTCAATGATTCGATCAGCTTACTCGCTGTCGCACATTCTGCCCCCCAAACCATAGTCATCTAAGATTCGATCTAGAGTGCTGTCACACTTCTCGAAATGCCAGAACAACACCCTGCCTCCCATATCAACGTCGAAAGTCTTCCCCAGCTGCTGGGCGATGATACAAAAGTCAAGGTCGCCGGAATAGACGTTGATGGAATGCTTCGTGGGAAGCTCATATCAAAAAAGAAGTTCCTTTCTATCGCGAGCGATGGCTTTGGCTTCTGCTCCGTCATCTTCGGCTGGGATATGCATGATCAGACCTACTTTAAAGAATTGAAGATCAGCAACAAAGAGAATGGGTACAGAGATATCATTGCAGTGCCAG
>JAABUW010001661.1_pt1 | contig 36280 bp, 9 predicted proteins | sample 5560081 | NCBI WGS metagenome assembly JAABUW01 (sample SAMN10711882, study PRJNA513363) | rock metagenome | isolation source: Antarctica rocks | place: Antarctica: Victoria Land, Knobhead sud | reverse complement strand
AGTGTTCCGTTGGCGCCTCCACAATTTTACGTAACAAAATTGACGTAGATACCTTGAAAGCTTTGGGATCTAGTTGAGAACAGGACACTCTTTGATGCTTTCGATTCTATCAAAAGCGCTTATAGTGCAGAGGTACATCTGCTCGAGATGACATCTTTTCTTGGCCCTCCCCCGACGGAGCTCCTCAAACGAGGAGAAAAGGCAACTCATTATTTTACCGCAGAAGGTGCGAATCCCCCTTTATCCGCGATCTTTCCGCGGAAACCAATCCTCACTGACTTTGAACGCAAGGGAAATTATTGCAGAGTGACAGAAAGGCTTCAAACGCTTCCACCCTCGAGAGCTGCTCGACATCATTGACTAGCGATGACAAGAGACTCTTTCTCAACTTTGTAAGGAGAATGCTACGGTGGATGCCAGAGGACCGAGCGACAGCGGGAGAACTACTCCAAGATCCTTGGTTGAACAGTTAGCGGATGGGGTAGCAGCGGCGCACCCGGAATTCAGAATGTGTGCATTCAAGTAGAAAAACTCGTGCGTAGCTAGCGATAGGATACAGCTACAGATAAGATTAAACTCGCCGCGAAAGTACGATGCGAAATAAATCTCGAGCGTTGGTGCCCGAGGCTTCGCAGTGGGGCGGAGGTCACATGCACGAATTCACACCTGGCTTCGCAAATATGTGGACCGCTTCTAAATTCTATACCGACGTGCTCAGACAGGGTTCTCTCTCATCGTGCGACAACCTTCAAAGGTATAGATAAGGCTTTGTTACAACTTCTCCAACTGGTCCGACAAAGCGAACCGGGAGAGAGTTGCCCGAACTTCCTATGTTCCTAGTGACGTGCTCAATTTTATGGAACTCTCATCGCATGATGGATCTTGGGCCCCATTCCTTCTGTGTTCTATTATTGACCCAATATCGTAATTATACACGGGTGAAGTGGATTATAAGAGCAAATAATTCTCTGCCAGAGTGGAGTAAAGAGGAGATCCTGCAGGAGGGGAGTGCATTCCTCGCAGGAACGAAGTGTCAACAACCAAAACGCTACCTTGAAAATCCAAACCCAGTCGAGCTAGCGGAGTTTGAACGATCGACAGCAAGGCGGTGACGAAGGCTTCTTGAAGATATGCAAAGCTGAAACCCTCGGTGATGCTGGCAATCGCACAGGATATCTAGAGGGGCAGTCCAAGAGATGAGTTCTTTGACAGCTTTGATCTATAAGTTAGACACGTATCAGTATAGCAGGCAATGGCGGCCGTAAGTGCAGTGCCCACTTCACCTCATTCCACTCTGCGCTCCAACTCGAGTCCATCCGCGCACGATTATTTGACCAATGTGTCGATTCTCTGCCCATGCAGTCGAAGATATTCGTGGCTGGGTGAAATACTTCGATTTTATCAAGACGACAATAATGCTTACGTAATTATTTATTTGATTGATAATTTATTTTCAACAAACTTAATTTGTTATTCAAATAGTCTCGCACAAGTCTTCGCAAATTATTTCGAATTCTCTAAGATTTAGATACTTCGATTTATCAATAAATTATTATAATCAATCGAGCAAAAAGTCTTATCTATAACAAGCATTTTATTGCTCTTCTTTCTTTTCTTTGATTTGCTTAATATTCTTTTTATAAATATTAGTTTTGCTTTATCAAGTTTAAGAACTTTGTTTACAAACTTATTTTTATCTTATTTTTCTTTTATTTTTTTTATTGTTATAAGTATTGTAACTAACTTATTCGATTTATAATCTCTTAATACTTCTGTTCGTAAAATATTATTTGAATTTATTGTTCTCTTATAAATAGAAACTTGTTAATAACCTAGACTAACCGTTTTTGGAACCGAAACCCGAATTCTTGGCGCCAAGAGTCGGGTCGGTTCCAAAAGTTGGAACCGAAAACCGAAAAACGATTAGTCTAGTTAATGCTAATTTTTGTTTAATAAGTTATACTTATTATTCTTGAACATATAATAAATAAAAATGCGTAAAATCTAAATAAATTAATAATATTAATTTCAAAATAAATCTTATATTTTATATATATAATTGTTATTTAATATATTGTTTTTTAAAATTTAATTTAAATCTTTTGCGTTAATATCTTATTCTTTGTTATTGTTAGCAACTAATTTATTAATTAATAACTTACGTATTTATTAATATTTTCTAATTGCTAAATTAAGCGAATTTGTTGTATATAAGTAATAAAGTTGTTGTAATCTTAAATTAATTGTTGTAGATACAACAATTAAATAACTATTTTAAATTTTAGAACAATTATAAGAACTCTTTTAAATTCTCTAAGAGAAGCGTTAATTTTATACAAATTAATAAATAATATATTTATTATTTAAGAGAACAAATAATTAAATAATTTTGTTGTAAATTAGATTTTTAAATTCGAGAAATTTAATATTGTTTAGTATTTAGATTTGTTAATATTAATATTTAAAGAAAATAAATAAAAATTTTATCTAATTAATTATTGTTGTTATATAAGTCTCTTTAAAATAAACAAATATTGCAAAAACTTAAATTAAGAAAATTAATATATATTTAAAAACAATATAAAGTTTAACTTCGAATTTATGTTACACTAGTACTTTCTTTGAAGATATTAAAGTTAGGTTGTGCTATTGAAGAAATTTGTAGACGTCTTTAGACAATGTAAGCAATCACTTAATAACAAAGATTGCAACTATAGACAATTTCTATGTTTAATAAATTTTAAGAGAAATTCGATAAATCAAAGTAACAATAAGTAAAAATCTATAATAAATTAAACACGATTTATAAGGAAGTTGTATTCTAGTTTCTATATACTAAGAAAATATTAATTGTTTATCTTGCTTATTTAGCGAACAATGCGAATATAATTGTTCGTAATGTTCGTTCGTCAAACATAACAAACATTATACTTAAATTGTTCGCTTCTTAAACATAACAAACAAAATAGCAAGTTTGTTTAAAGACGTAAAACTTAAATCACTAGTACAATTTTAATAAGTTCGTAATACTATTTTTTTTTCAAAGTTTTTGTTTTGAAACTTAATGTCTCTTTATTATATCTTCAAAAAAAATTAATATCAAAAATTTCTTCTTTTGAAAGAAAGATTTTTTTAACGCTTTAAATTCGATATTTTTAGCAATGCGTTCTTGTTATAATTGTACAATGTCTAGTAAAATCTATTGTGTAAATAATAATTTTAAAATGTATGTAAAATGTATGCGATTTAATTGTAATTACAATTTAACAATTTTTTTTGTATTAATTAAACAAATTTATAAAGAGCGAATACGTTTAAAGAAAGAAATGCGCAATACGTATGCAAAGCTAAGTTAACTAAAAAAACAATTAAATTTTCTAAAGAATAAGAAAAAAGAAATAATCGTAACAAAATAAAAAAATATTAACAATCTAAAGATAAATAAAGCATATTTTGTTAAATTTATTATAAAGACTTTTAAGTTGTTATTTAATATATCGTTTAAATAGTTTTAATTTTTAATTAATTAAAATAAAAATACTATTTTTATATCTTGCTTTAATAAAATTTCTTTAGAAGATTTTAACAACAATTAAGATTCTTTTTTAATTTTTATATATTTTTTAAGATAAAGTATTTTTTTTATTTAATAAGATACTTTTAATTTTTTTGTTATAGAATTTTTTCGATTTCGAATTAATTCTCTTTTTGCGAATAAAAATAAAATGTATTCTATAAAAACGTAATTAAGTTTATTAGCTTTAACAATAAAATATAAAATATTAGAAATATTCTGACGTTCTTAAGTAAATCGAATTTGTAATTAATTAATCTTTTAGTTTTCTTAACAAGAAACAATTTAACTTTAATATAATTTAATTTCTTACTTAACTTTTTTATTTTAAGATTTTTTATAAAAAAATATACTTTATTTTTCTCTTTTAATTAAGATATTGTTTTTCGTTTCTTATTTTAATACTTGATTAATCTTTTTTGCATTTTAGAGATATTGTTGTGTATCTTTTTTAGTATCGCTACTCTTTTAATAACTAATTACGCGAATAGATACGTACGCTTTTCTTCGAAAAGATTTGATTTCTTGTTATAGTTAGCGAAGAATAAAGTTATTTTAATAATATTTAAAATCTTTGCATTAAATGCTAATTGTATTATAAATAAAAATAATATCTAATTGCTATAAATATTGTTGATATAATGTCTCAAATACTACTTAAAACTCTAATTTGTTCTTTCTATTTAATTATTTGTAATTAAATAATAGACAATAAATATTCGAAGTCTTGTATCTAACATTAGAAGAAACGTCTTTTAATAATTAGACGTAAAAAGCTTGTCTCTATTACTAGTTAATTTCTTAAATATATCGTAATATTATATAAGTCGATTTAATATAATGTATTTTAATTGTTTTGCGATAAATCTTTCTTTGCATACAATAATATATAAGTACTTAATAAGCTTATTAATTATTACTAGTATCAAATTATATTTGTCTTTAATTGCTAAGTTTGTTAACTTAAGCAACTTAATAATAAAGTTTATCGTAACTTTATCTTATAACAATTTAGATAATTTTTAATATTGAATTTTGTTATAGTTCGCATACGTATTATATTTGTTTTATTAATAGCTAAGATATTGTTTAATATATATTTTGATAACTTGTTTTATTTGTAAAAACTAATAATGTTAGCGTAAAAGTTAAAGAGTTTTTGTTACTTTTAAGTGTCTTTGCAATAATTTGTTATAATACTCTTTTATATATTTGTTAATTTTGTTAATAAATATTTGAAGTTTTTCTTTCTTTATTAAAAACTTTTTTGTATTATTTTAAAATATTTGTAGTATAGCATTTAGTTTGTATTTATTTGTTAATAATAATTTGTTTTTGTTAATCTTAAGTATGCTATAATTAAACGATTTTTTCGTTTCTATATAATTATTTCTTTTGTTAAGTGCGTCTACTTTATTGTTATTTTTATCTAAGATATATTATATTTTGAACTTGTATTGTTTTAGTCTCTTTAATTATTGTACTTATCTTTTGTTTAATTGCTTTGTAGTAGTAAAGTGCACAAGATTTTTGTAATTTATAAGAATCGTAAATTTTAATAATTTTTTTATATATATTTTTTATAATTTTAAGAAGACTACTATAGCGAGTAATTTCTTATTGTAAATATTATAGTTCTATTCGATTAACGAAAGTTTTTTCGAAAAATATGTTATTAAATGTTACATATCTTTATATCTTTAATTAAAGTATATATTAATAATTAAATTTAATACGTTAATTTTAATTTTATTTAGTAATTGTAAATTGTATATTTTTAATATTAGTTTTTTTAAGCATTTTAATTTAAGATTTTAAAATAATTTCTTCTCTATAAGTTCTTATATTTATAACATATTTTTTTTCGTAAAATTCGTTAATAATATTGCATTTACTAAGTAGTTTTTAATAAATTTCTTGTTGTAATTTATAAAATCTAGAAAGAATTGTACTTTTTTAATATTTATTAATAATTTTTATTCTTTAATTGTTTGTAGTTTCTTAAGATTTATACGTATTTTGTATCGTTTAACAACAAATTCGAGAAAATTAACTTTCTTTTGATAAAATTCGCATTTTTTTAATTTAAGATATAAGTTTCTTATATTTAGACATTCTAATACTTTAAAGACATAACTAACATATTTTTTTAAAATTTTTGAGTAAATTATAATATTGTTCAAGTATGTTATAACAAATTGATTTAAATATTGTTGTAGTATATTATTAATTATTTTTTAATACGTTGTCAAAACGTTTGTAAGTTCGAACAATATTATCGTGTATTTGTATAATTTATATCGTGTGCAAAAAGCTATTTTTTACTCTTTTTTTGTTTTTATTTTAATTTGATTGTACGCTCTTCGTAAGTCTAATTTAATAAAGTATTTTGCTTCGAATAATCAATTCTAAAGTTAGTTAATATTAAATAATAAATATCGATTCTTAATTATAATATTATTTAGCTTTTAATAATTAATATATAGACGAAAATTTTTATTCTTTTTTAATATAAAGAGAATCAAGTATTTTGTTTGTAATTAGAATTTTTTAATGAATTTTTTCTTTTTGTTTTTTGCTAAATATTTGCGAAGTACTTTAAGCTTTTTCTTAAATAGAACATATATAAATTTAAACATAAATTGCTTGCTTAATTTAAATTTAATTTCGTAATTTCACAATTAATATTTAGAGAAAATCTTTGTCGTTTTTTTTTCTTAAAATAAATGCTCTTAATTGTTGTATATTTGTAATACGTACTTTAGCGATTTCTTTGTTATATTAAATAGTTTAAAGCTTTTAGAAGATTTGTAATTTTTTTTATTTACTTTAATTTTATAATTCGATTAATCTTTGTTAATATTTGTTGAATCGAACTTTATTAAATCGTTTTTTTGCAAAAATGCAAATTTGCTACTTGCGATTAATTTTTAATTCAATTTTTAATTTATTATTGAACGCTATTAATGCGTAGATTAAATGTAAATTACGTAATTACATTGCACAAATCTAAGTACTTGTATATTTTAATTAATTTTTAGATTGTGCTACTTTAATTAAGACATTTTTAGAACAATATTATAAATAACTATTTTTACTATATTAAAGATTAGTTTCTTGTAATATTGCTAAATAGCTACTAGTAGTAATTTCGTTCCTTTATTTACTTTTTTATTTTTGTTAAGTAATAAGTTTTTATTTATAATTATTAGATTGTATGCGTTAGACTTCTTTTAAGTAAAGTATTCTTTTCTTTTAACAAGAGCTCTAGTTATAAAATTATTTATTGCACTAAAATTAATTATTGCGATAATTTGTTGTTTATTGACTCTAATTAATATAATAAACATCGTATATATACTATTAAGTTTAATTGCTATTATTGGACTAACATATTGCATTTCTCTAATATATTTTTTATTAAAAAATTTAAACTTTTTTTTGTTTTGATGTTATAACTTTTATTTTAAACGTTTGTTTGCGCTAAGCTTTCTTTCTATGCTAAATTAATAATTTTAACTTTTTAGAGAATCAATTGATTTTTTCTTTGTTTTCTAGATAAGTTTAGCATAAGTCGTTATAGCATTTTGTTCAACTAAGTGTTGCATGTTTTTTTGTTTTTTCTATTGTTTGTTTAAATAGATTAACACTACTTAGTTGTTGTTCGATTTTCTTAAAAATATCTTTTTTTATAATAACGTCGCTTTTTAGCGCTTTCTCGCATTTATTTACGATCTAATTTATCTATTGTTTTTTCGATAAATTAACTAAAGTCTTGAAGTGTTTCGTAATATTGTTTAGACATTCGTAAAAGTCTTTCTAGTTGTATTTGTTATTTAAGTTTATTGCTAATTAAGAGTATAGCGTTCTTAGTTGTTTTGTTCTTATAGTTTTATTAAGTATTTAATTAACTTTTTGCGTAAATGCGAATATCTTATCTAATAATGTTTTATCTAGAACTTTCTATAATTAATTTAGATTTTCTACTAAATAGTAGTCGTCGTTTGATTCAATTTTGAGGGTGTTCGTCTCTATGTTAATTTGCTTCCTAATGTTGTTTTAATTATCAAATATCTTTTTTAACATAGTATTAATCTATTGACGATTTATTAAGTTTTATAATTGATAATCTTTTGCGAAATAACTTAATTTGTTACATAAATAGTACGTTTTTTAGAATTTGTTATTTTGCTTTTTTCTAAAAAAATTCTCTTTACGTTGTTAAGTGAAATTTAATTTTATAGATGCAAGCTTATAATAATCGAAATTACTATACTTTTAATTAGAACGAAATTCTTTTTACTAATATTTGATTGCTAGTTTAAAGAAGATTTTTGTTCTTTCTTAAGATTGATTGTATTTTTTCTTTATAGCTTTTTTATATAGTTTGTTATTAAAATCGATAACTACTTTAATAAAATTAAACATGTTATTAAGAATTCTTTTATTACGCATAATTTTGTCTTTTAAATTGTTTTTAAAATTTTGTCGAAACATTGTTATAAGTGCGACATTGTCTTATTTGATTAAATTAATATATTTTTGAAATTTAACTACGTAGTTTGCTACAAAGATTCGTTAAATTAAGTGCTAAATTACTTTTTTTACAATCTGTTTTTCGTTAAATATTTCAAAGATTTTTCGAAGCTCTCTTTTAAAATTATTGAAGTCTATAAACATCGCACGAGAGTTTTTGTTATAATTTTTCAAATATTTTCGTAAATTTAACTTGAGTTAATGCTAAGCTCTTTCTTTAAGAAATGTTGATACAAAAATCGTCTTTTAGTTTACTAAAACAAAATAAAAAATAAAATAGATATTTATTTATATAAGTTAGTTCTTCAAGTTAATACGATCTTTATAATAGATATCTAATTTATTAATTCTAATTTTGTTGTTTTTTATAATTAATAATCGATGTAATACTAATAAGCTAGTGTTCGAGATAAAGACGCGTTGATTTAATACAAACATTCTTAAAGTGTTCAAAGTGTTACATTAGTACTTTCTTTAAAGATATTAAAGTTAAGTTGTACTATTAAAGAGATCTATAAACGTCTTCAAACAATATAAGCAATTATTTAATAACAAAGATTGCAACTATAGACAATTCTTATATTTAATAAATTTTAAAAGAGATTCGATAAATCAAAGTAATAATAAGTAAAAATCTATAATAAGTTAAACACGATTTATAAAAAAGTCGTATTCTAGTTTATATATACTAAGAAAATACTAATTGTTTATTTTGTTTATTTAGCGAACAATGCAAACATGATTGTTCGTAATGTTTGTTCGTCGAATATGGCGAACATTATACTTAGATTGCTCGCTTCTCGAACATAGCGAACATAATAGTAGATTCGTCCAAAGACGTAGAATCTAAACCACTAGTATAGCTTTGATAAGCTCGTAACAATTTGTAAGTATTTATATATTTAACAATTTTTTTTTAAATTTAAAGAAGTATAAAAAGACTAATATTTTTATTTAATTTAAAAGTTTTTGTATTGCAATTACTTTCGAAACTAAACAATTCTTTATTATTCTAAAAATTAAATATTTCTTTTTAATTATTGTAACAAGTTTATTAATTTTAAGATTATAGTTTTTGTTGTACAATTGTCAAAAAAAAATTCTTTACAATAAAAAATATCTTCTTAATTAATTTTTTAGTAGCGTTAGTTTTTCTAGATATTATAGTAACAAAAACAAGTTAACTAGAAAAATAAAGATTATTCGACAAAAATATTTTTATCTTTTAGTATTTTATTTAATGTTAAATCTCTTAGAAGTTAAATATTTTCAATTAATAAAATTAGCAATATATTTATTGTCTTCTTTATTGAGATAAATTTTATTCTTTTCTAATTTAACAACAATATTGTTATAAATATTTAATAAAACTTAGATATTTTAAAATAATAAAGTATTGCTATTAATTAATAATATATTATTCGAAACAAATAAATAATTTTAAGAATAGTTTAGATTAACTTGTATATATTAATTAAAAAAGTAAGAAATTATTTTAGATATTATATAATAAAGTATTGTCAATAATTAACGAAAAATAAATAGAAAGATTGTAAAGTACAAAAACAAAAAGTATATAAAAAAGAATATAAAAATACTATTTTAAATATAAAAAATATACTTTTTTATTTATAAAGTAACATAAAAAAAATCAATAATTAAAAAATTATTTATTTTTAATATCTTAATTGTTAGTTATAGCAATATACTTATCTTTTAAGAAATATTAGTTATTCTACTTTTTAATTAATTTAATTCTTCTTAATTTTAGTTATAAAGTCTTGTTAATAAATTCTTAATACTAAAGCTTCTCTTTTTATAAAAAATAATAATAATATTAGTTATTAAACAATATTTTTGTAATAGAATGTATTCGAGTGCAAGCTTAGAAAGAAAGTCTAGAGCGAAAAAAGCAAACAAAATATATAGATTTAATATAAATTAAACTCAAGTATAGCTTAATCTAGACTAGTTATGTGGAAACAAGTTTTTACAAATTTGGAATCAATTTTTTATAAATTATAAAATTACTAACTATATTAGATTAAAGTTTGATCTAATTAGATATAACTTTCGAATCGGATTTTCGATTTTAAGGAAAAACCGATCCGAACAATTAGTCTAGCTTGATTGTTGAATCGAATTACAATAGCAAATTTCTTATATAAGCGAACTCGAGAAGCTTAACTTTAAAAAATCTTAAATTTTTAAAAATTTATAACTTTCTTGTATTTTATATATATTTTAGAAAATTCTATCTATTTGTAGAAAGTTTAGCGTACTTTAAAAAAAAATTACTTAATTTAAACTAATATATATAGCGCAATTAATTAATATAGCTTCGAGTTAAATATAAAAGTATTACAAGCTTATTTAAGCTATACTAGGAATAGAGTTGGGTAACCAGATAATATTAGACTATAGACTTGGAAATGTCTATTACTAGTACTAGCAATCTATCTGCAATATATATGCAATCTCTTCTACTTAAATCTTAGAATCTTAGCTACTAAATATACTATTAGACTATATAGTGCAATTTATATATATATCGCAATAAGTCTCTATTATTATAGTTGTTTACTAATTAAAATTCTATTTTTATTTTGTTATATTAAAGTTTAACGCAAGAATTTAGTTATAACAATAAACATTAAAACAACAAGTTATCGACGTATCTTTAAAAACAATTTTAGAAATTTAAAAATTTAAAAACTTAAAAATATAAGAAAAAGAGTATAAAAGACAAATTAACTCTAACAAACTATTAGAATCAAAAACTTCAAAAATCAAAAATACGAAATTAACAACTTAGAAATTAAGATATTATTAGATTAAAAAGTCAAAAAAAGAAAAGCAAAATTAAAGTATTAAAAATAGCAATAAGAGTTGTAAATTCGAAAATTAAAATATTTTATTAAAATTGCAACTAATATCTATTGTTAAAACAATAAATTGTTTACTAACTATAGTAATATTATTAAAAGAAGTTTCTTAGTAATATAATTAATTTATTTGCTTAGAAACAAGAACGCTATTTAAATTCTCTTTTTAATAGAGATTAAAACAAATCTTTAACGCAAAAATATTTATTAACAATAAATTAGCAACTAATTAAAAGAAATAATAGATTAAGAACATCTATTTATAAACAATCAAAAAAATAGAAAAGCAATAAACAAGAAAATAGCGCAAAATTAAGAAAAAAAAAGAAAATTTCTTTTTAATATTCTTGCAAGAAAAAGAAAGAAACTTGTAAATTAAAAATATTATTCTTTAGATTAATTATTATTATTAGTTTTTTTAATTTAGTAGTTGTTACTTTTACTATCTATTGTAAAACTATTCTTTTAAAAATAATATTTTAGAACAATAAAAAGATTGCAAAACTCTTTCTCGATATATCTATATTAACAACAAGTTTATTTAATAATTTTATAAAAATTGTAGAATTATATTACTATATAATTTTTATATTTTTTTTAAAAATATTAAAAGTATTGTACTTTAATAAACTTAATATTCTTAATTTTCTAAATCAATTTTTAAATCTTTGTAATAAATATAGAGTTATTTTTTAATATAAAATTATTAAGTTGTCTTAATATTGCAACAAGCTTATAGAAAACTTTATTAAATTTATTGCAATCTAAACAAATAGAAAATAATTTAAAATAATAAATAAATTAAAAAAGAAATATAAAGATAAAAATTTAAATTAGAAAATTAACTTTTATACTTTTCTAAAAAAAATAAAATATATATTAAAAACAAAATTGTTACATATCTAGCTAGCAGGTTGCTTTATTCGACGAGTTTCACTTAACGAGTTGCGCTAGTCTCTAAGAGAATTAGTTCGACGAGTAAAGATGAATTCGCGCATAGCTAGATAGATTATTAATTCAACTATCTATTACAACTTGTTTAGTGTTCGCTTTGTTTATTTTTTGTCTTGCTTTCGTAACAAATAATAGCTTCAATAAGTGTACAAAGTACTTTTCTATTGTTGACTTATTGCACTAGTTGATCGACGAACTATATTAATTATTTTGTTTTTCGCTAAATTTGATATACTAGCTTATCAATTACTTTAATTATTCGTCAATCGAATCTTTGTATCGAAGACAATTTACTTTTGTTTAATATTTGTCGAATTACGCAATTAATTCGCAAAGCAATTTGTCGAACTACGCAATTAATTTACAAAGCAATTTGTTAACGTCAATTAATTCGTTTATTCTTTAGCTTATTCGCAAACCTTATTTAAATTTCGCATTTGTCAAATATGCGATATTTATTTCTTATTAGCTTTTGTCTTAAGCTAACTTTATATACGAAGAAAAAAGTATCTATATTAGCTTATTAACTTCTTGCTTTTCTATTTATTAATTATTAATATTTAGTTTATCTTTTATTTTTTATTTAACAAGTTGTTGTTAAGATTGTTAAACAAGCTTTTTACTTTTTTTTATTCTTTATTTAATCAATTCGCAAACGTAGAACTTATTTAATAGAAAAGTTTCGCATTTAATTTGCGAAATAAACTACTAACAAATCTCTTTTTAAACGAATTGTTAAGAAATTCGAGACAACTACTTAAGATCTTAACAAACGTATTAATTTTATTGTTTTGTTAACTTTCGAAAACTTGTTAGCGATCTTGAAGTTCTTAAATAAGCACAAGAATTCTAAGCTTGTTATCTTAGCTTCTTTTATCAAATTAATCAACTTAAGTAATTTATTTTCTTCTATTAAATCGATCGACTCGATTGTTATTAGTTTACTAGACAACTTGTATTTGTATAATTAATTTATTATAAGCAATAAATCTTACAATTAATTTAGAAATCTAAACAATGTCTCTTTTAACGAATTGACAAATTGTTTTAGATCAAACGTTTGTTATTAAATATTCTTCGTTTTATATAGGGATTGCAACGATTACAATAAAATAACAAACTTGTTTAGTAATCTTTTTAGAACTTGTAGACGACAAGAGCTTGCGTTTGTTCGCAAGAACAACTTGTTACATATAAGAGTATCAAATTATATTAAAACAATAGAAGAAATTACGTCAACAAAGCAAGTTGACGCTTCAAAGATTGCAATTATCGAATAGTCTCTTTCTTTAAATACACAAAGTTATTTTGCTCTTAATATTTAAAATATATTTATTGTTCAAAACTTACGAAACTAGCTTGTTTTATTTATTTAAAACTTTTTTACTTAGTTTTTTATTTACTAAATATCGAACAAATAGCATAACGTTAATTAGACTCTTTCTAGTTATTAAATATCGAATAGATAGTACAACTTTAAACACACTAATCTCGCTCAATAAATATCGAACGATTAGTATAACTTTGATCAAAACGCTTTTGACAATTAGATATTGTTTGCGTTTAAACATTCGATTAGTTTTGTTACTTATTTATATATTTATAACGATATTATCTATAATTAGTTAAATCAATCGAAAGATTTTAAAATTCGTCAAGAAGACAAAGCATTTACGTCTTAAATAATAAAGCAATTGCGTAAGTTAATGCGTCGAGAAATTTAATAATTTAATCAAGTCGACAAAAATTCTTAAAAATATCGTTATTTAAATAGAAGCAATAATCAAGATAATTTAATTACTTTAATCAATTGCTTTAGAGTAGCGAATTTAGAATTTTTTTATTTAGACATCTCAAAAAGCTATAAATCAAATAATATTATCTTTGCAAATAAAGAGACAATCTATTAAGAGATTTTTATATTTGTCAAACAAATAAAAAATTATACTTACATAGTTGACGAAGTCGCAATAAAGAATAATTTGTTGTTGTATTTTTGTAACGTTACTATAATCTAATATTTAAAGAAAATCGAAGAGTTTAAACGTAAAATATTTAGAAGTCTTTCGTTTATTAATTTTATTGACAAACTAAAGACACAATTCAAAATAAAAATTAATAAAGTTTTTAACAAACTTATCTCGAAGATCTTTACAATTAAAAATGCGCAAAATAATTGCAAAGCAAACAATTTTTTTCAAAATATTATTTTGTACTTTTAATTAGTTGATATCTCTAATCTATAAAACTAATTTATATAAATTTAAAATCAACTTAACTTAAAGTTGCGTTTAATAATTATTATATTAATAGCTTATACAATTGTTTAAAACTTTATCGAAAAACTAAATGCGAAGAAAGAGCTATAAAAGACAATAATAAACGTTTGTTAATTATTGACTTAAAATCGCAATCGCATTCAAAAGTTTAAAAAGCGCGACTACAATCTTAGAAATAACAATTAATAATAGCAAACTCGTCAACTATTTATGTCTTATTAATTACGTTTTTTTTATACTTTGCGTTCTATTTACTTTAATTTATTTTAATTGTTTACGAACTATTAGAATCGCTTATCTTTGTAAAACGCGTCTAATTTTAATAACTAATATTGTTCTATTGTATTGTTGTTTTCTTTTTCGAAGCATTTTGCTATTATTGTTGTTAACGTCGAAACACAATTAAATAGCAACAACAAAAACTCGTTTCTTCTTAAAACAAATAATTGTTATATTAAAAATAGAAATTAACAAAATCGTAATAATTATCGAACTCAAAAATATTAATTGTTCTATTAATTGTTAATATATTAGTAATTATTTTACTAGCAATTTAGATATTAATCTTTCGTCTTGTTAATATATTAATTAGTTGTCGTATTAACTTATTATATAAATTCTTCGTTATATAATAATTTATACTATTCGATCTAGTTTTACGACGTTCTTGCGTACTACTTAGAAATCTCGCAAAACGATATCTATTACGTTGAAGAAAATTATTAGAGAGAGACTTTATCAAAAAAACAACGCAAGAATTCGTCAATAATTGTTGATGTCTTTTACGTCGATTTGAAGATAGAATTTCTATTATTTAAACGACTTATTTGCACGAAATGTTATTATGTTTTCTAGTTAATTAACAAGCTTTTTTGACACATTAAGAAAAGACACGATTTTAAATATTAAATAAAACAAATGTTTGTCGAAGTCTTTTATGTTAACGAAGCGATAATAAAATAAAATAAAATAATTAATAACTTAAAACTAATTAAGTCAAATGTCAAAGCAATAATCGATATAGACTTGATCTTTCGTTTATATTATTACGTTATTATTTTGCTAGAATTTGATTAACAAGACTCGTTGTACATTATATGCGTAAATATTGAATGTATGTATTATAATTCTTATTAATCGCAAGTTCTTCGAGAATCTTGTATTAAATTTTTCTATTAAGAAGATATAAACACTTATCTTTATATGCGATGTCGATATCGCGAGACACTTAATTAATAACTATTTTATATTAAATATATATATCAAAAATTATATATGCGATAGAAAGTTTATCGCGCACATTTGTTGAAAGATACATATTGTTAATAATTTTAAAATTAAACTATTACTTAATATAGATATTATAACTTCTAAACAAATAATTATTAATCTTGACATTAAATAATTTACTTTAAATAATTATTAAAAATTAACGACTAATCTCAACGTTACAACACGAAATAATATCAAAATTCGCTAAATTTTAAAATTAAAACACAAAATAATTGTTGACGCAAATAGTATCGCTAAAATATCTATTCGAATTAATCAATTTTTATTAGATTGTAATTTTTTGTTTAAATTAAATTTTATCGACGCTTATGCACACGTAATAAATGTCTTATTGTTGACAATTTATGTGCGCAACGAAAGCTCTTTATTAATTATTGTTTATAAGTTAACAAATCTTGATTGTTTAATTAAGTTCAAAGAGCAAGATTGCTATTAAATTAGCTTCGATAAATATAATTAAGTCGTCAAAAATAATATAAAAGTAAAAATATTATTGAACAAATATTAAACAATTCTATTTAATAGTGCATATGTTTGTAATTTATTGAACGAGATAATTGAGCTTCGCACTCTTGTTAATAAATTCGTTGTTCTTTAAAAAAACAATAATAGAATTGTTAAATTAATAAAAAACAACTAAATAATTGTTTCACTAAATAACGATTAAAACTTCACGACAATCTCTAAAATAGTACAAAAAGTCTATTCGCTAAACAAACAAAATAAAAAAGTAGTTAATAAGAAATTCGACAAACTTTATTAACAAAAGAAAATAAAGTAATTTACGTAGTTAATTTCTTTTAATTTCTTAATCTTTGTTATTTGACATACAATCAACAACTTTGATAATTAGTTTGCTAGAAAGTATTAAATAATTACGAATATTAAAGATCTAAACAAATTAACAATTATTAATAATTACTCAATATTTATGCAAAACAATATTATAACGTAGTTGAAGAGCTACGATCACATAAATTTGATAAATAATTTTGTCTTCTTTTTTTAGTTTGTAATAGTTGAACAAGATTGTTACAAGTTTTCGTTTATTATTTATTAAGATAAGAAACAACTTAACGTTGTCGTTATAAAATTCAAAAATTTCTTAACTTATATATAGCAAATAATAAATAAACAATTGCGACTTCTACGCAAGTTCTACAAAGTATATATCGATAATATTGTTACTTTCTCTATATTTTTTATAAATTATTTCAATTATTTACGAAATCTCTTTATTAAGTTTGTTAAACTTTAGATTACGCTAAGTTTTTAAAAAATCTATTTTAACTATTTTAGTATTATTTTGTTTAAACAAAAAATTAATGTCTTTAATTTATTTATTATTGAGAAACAAATTGTCGCAATTAAGATTATTTAATTTTTTAAAAATCTTAGAATATTAAAAACGTATTTAGATCTTGTTAATTATTAGCGCAACAAAATTGTTTAGTATATATAACGCATTAACTCGTTGCAATAAAAGAAAATACAATTGTTTAAAAATTTGTTCGCACAAAACAATTAAAAGTGTAAAACGTATTTTCGAAACACTTTTATTAAGTAGTTACTAAATTTGTCAAGCTTTTTTTATTAGCTTTAGCGTGTTTTTACGACGTCAAATTTTCTTATTTATTTTAACGTTAGTTGTTGTTTGTTTGTGAAACTCGACGCAACAAAGAAACAAAAATATAGAATTAAAATCTATTACGTTAAAGACAATTCTATTGACAATAACTTTTAAAAATCTAACATTTAGCATATGTTATTTTTGTCCAAAATATTAAATATTGTTAAGTCTTACTATTGATTAATAGAATTAAAGATTGTTTGCTTAATTTAAATAATTAGAAAGATAAAACATCTAATTAAGACTTTTAAGTAATTAATTATTGTCTATATAAATTACTTAACTACGTTTAATATCGTTAAGTAAACAATTTTGTTGTTATTTGTTACGAACAAATTTAATTTTAGACTTATACGCGCATTGCAATATCTCTCGCAATTTAGTTTTAACATTTGACACAAAACAAATTGTTTAAATATAATGTTTAACGCTCTATTTTAATTGTTAACATTAGTTAACAAGAAAAGAGCAAATAATATTGAAGAATTCGACAAAATTGACGTTTTCGCATTTGAGATTAAAGTTTTAGAAATAAACAAGCTCGTCGAACAAATCTTTAAAGAAAAGAAAAATCTAATTATATAAACAATCTTTAATAAAGCGATATTCTTTTATGTTTGCTTAATAAAAATAAGTATTAATTTTAAAAAATAATTGCTTGACGTCTATATTAAATTTGTTAAATAAATAAAAATTATAAATATTGTTTAAAAGTTTGTTATGTTGTCAACCATATAGTTTTTCGTAAAAAATAAATTGCTATACTATATAGACTACGTCAATTAAAAAAGACTTTATTTATTGAAAAAATTCGAAAAAGAGATTTTTACTTAAGTATATAACAAAAGTTATTACGTTAACTTTATTCGTTTATATAAGGCGATTTTTATCAATTTTTACTTTCGCAAGTTAAGCAATTATTTACAACGTTACATAATATATTGTTAAAAGTGCAATTTCTATTAAATAAAGCGTTATTAATTGTACAAAGTTTTGAATTTTATTACTAATCTTTTAATGTTCTTTTACATAATAAGCTTCGATTTTATATTAGTTTTATTAAATAAGTAAAACATGAACGTTGCACTTATTGCGACATATAAATTTTTCAAAAAAGTAATAATTATAACTAATAAGAATACGCACATTGCTAAAAACTAGACTAGTATAATAATAAATAAACTCGTAAATTAGAGAATATCGAAGACTTTTATATACAATTGTAATAAAAAGTTCTTGTTTAAGTTTTGGCGCATCGTGTTCAAGAAATTCGACATTAATTTTTTGATTTTTGTTGCGTATTATTCTTAGATTAATAATTAAAACGAAAGAATTAATTAAACAATAAAGCTCGCTTTTCGCTATATAATAACGAACAATTTTAAATTTAATTAAGTGTTTTTTCTCTTAATTCTTCGAACACGATTGAACAATCTATCTAGTTTCTTTATTGATTTTTCGTCGAATAAAATAATTATAAAGTTTAAAACTTAAGATTCTTTAGCTTTTCTTAAACTTAACAAACAAAAAAAAATTAATTCGAAAAAAAATTAATAAATGCGACAAAAATAAGATCGCAATTGCTTAAATCAATGTTATAACAAAAAATCTCTATAATAGATATTATTAACTCTTGATTTTTTAAATAAGCAATTAAGCTTTTTTTCGTTTGCACAAGAATTATAGTTTGCTTTTTGTAAAATCGACGAAGTTAATTATTTAACAAGTTGATCTCTTTATAGTTTTTGAACAAAAAAATAATCTAATTTATAAACTTAACTTGTTCGTCAATTAAAAAAATTATTTAGTTATTTTTATCGTTAATTTAGAGTCGATCTCTAGAGAAGACAATCTTTATAATTGTTTGCGATTTGATTACTTTAAATTAATTATAAAATTTAATAACGAATAATACGTTTACGAAATTAAATTTTTTGTTAATTATCGACTTCGTTGTTACAATCGCAAGAAATCTATCTTAAAATATCTAATTCGTTAAAAAGATTATAAACTTAAGTTCAATTGTTAATACGACAAAAATTTGCTAAATAAAGTCGAAAATCTTGTTAAAAAATACAAAATAAAGTATAGCGTTTCTATTAATAATGTTATATAGCGTTTTGATCAATTTATAGAGTTTGTTGTAGTAAAAGATTTAATCGAAGAAGTTATATTTACAATATTGTAACACTTTTTAATTAACGAAGTTAAAAAGATTTTACAACAAGATTATAATTGTTTTGGAAAATTATAAGACAAATGTTTTCGTCAAGTTAAGACGTTAAACAAGCAAACTATTATTAATTAAATAACTTTTAACTTTATTAGCATAGTTTAAATCAAAACTTATAGTTATTGTGCTATAACTTTCAATTTTTTAAGCAATACTAAACGAGCAATTTTTGTAGCATTATATTAGTAGTAATACGAAGTATAAATGTTAATCGACGTTCTTGTTGATACACTTGTAAAATCAAGTAACGAAATTCCATTTATTAGATGCGTAATTTCAATAATTATTAACACTTATTTAATAATTTCTTCTTTAAGATTAACAACTTATTTAACTTTATAAACTTAACAAATTGCGAAAATTTATTATTTGTTTGCGCATTATTTATTATTTTTATCGATTGCTTAACTTGCTAAGTATTATATTGTTATTATAAGACTTCTTAAGTTTGTTAATGTATTTATAATTGTTACTTAGAAGATTGTAGCAATTTGTTAAATTAAAAAGCATAAACGACAATTCGTTATTTAAAAGAATATAACAATTAAAGAAGTTAAGAAACAAATTATTTTTATTGACTTTAAACAAAAAGATGTTAAATACAAGATTATTAAAGATAAAAACAACGAAAATTACAATAATAACAATAGCGCAAATTTATTTAACTATAATTGTTTAAACGTTTAAGCTTTTTTGACACTTATTAAGAGCGAAATTAAGAATTGTAACAATTTTTTTATTATCGAAATATACGTTCGCCACGTCTTTATAAAAGAATTAAAAAATTTTATTTTTAAAAATAAAGTATTTAAGATAGCGATTAAAGAAAATTATTTAGCTTTAAATTTATCTAAGTTTAACGTTAAACTTGCTAAGTTAATTGATAACAACAACAAGACAATCTAATTTTAAACTTTTATTGCGTTGATCAATTTTAATATCGTTCGCATAATTCTTGTTAAAATTAAGATTAACAAAAGAAATTAATTATAATTAGCAATCTTTAACATCAATAACAATTTACGAATATCTCACAAATTATTCGATATTTTTGCGATTATAAAGCATAAAAAATTGCTTTACACATTAATCTATAAACAAAAGTACTAACTATACGACAAAAAGATTAATATTACGTCTATTGTATTAAACGTTAGCTATCGCACTATAAAGATCGATAACGTAGTTATAAATTTAGTAAAAAGCAACATCTATATAGCGACAAAATTTGTATTAATCTTATTTACGATCAAGAAATTTTTACAAATTTATGCGCAAAATATTGTAAATCAAATAAGTCTAATAAGCTACAATAATCTTTATATTAACTTCGTTTATATTAAGTTTGTCGAACTTAGACTTAAAACTATTAAAAGTAAATCTTAATTTAAAAAGATTATTAATCAAATTGAGCAAAAGTTACAAAGAGTATTTGACGCATTTATATTAATTAAAACGTATATAAGAAAGAAGACAATACGTATTTTGAACTTCAATTACAAATTAATTAAGTATTACAAATTTGTCAACTTATTTAATAACAAGATTAAAATCAATCGTTTTAATAAATTAATGCGTACGTTGCGTTCGCAAAGTAACGCAAAAAATAACAAGTTGTTTTCGAAACGCAAAGCGAATATCTTTTTAATAAACAACAAAAAGAAATTGCAAAAATTAATCTTTGTTTCGTTGTTTTTTTTGCGCAATACGTTGACGAACGATGCAAAGACTACAATCTTTATTCGCTTTAATTTTATAGAAATCGAAGCTATAAAAAATTTCAAAATTATTAACACTTTAATCGACAAGTTATACAACAAATCTTAAGAGATTGACGCAAGATTTAAAGCTATTACAATAAGTGCTCTAATAGTATAGAACAATAATATTACAAAGATATATAAAGATGTTGTTCTAAATAGTATTGCTAAATTTGCTTAAAAGTTGTTAAGTTTACTAGCTTCAATTTTTAAGAAAAAGCAAATTGTACGAAGTAACGTGCATCTTATTAATTAATATATGCACAACGCGTACACTAAAGTTTTCGAAAAAACTTATTAAGAAAGATCTTTCAAATTCTACGATTCGCTAATTATTATAAAAAATTAACTTGTCGCGTTCGACAAATACGACAAGAGAAAAATTAAGAAGAATAAGAATACAAATAACAATAATAGCACGAAAATAAGTCCTTTGTTGTTTAAAAAATCACAATACATAATTCGATAAGTATTTGTCAATAAATAAGTCGATTTTGCTTTAATTGTTGTTTGATCGACATATTACTACAAGTTTGTTCGATATCGATAAATAATAAATAAGTCGATTAATTTGTAAATAATTTAAAAATCAAGAATTTAAAAATTGATTATTTTTCTTTTATTTTCGCAATCTACTTTGATTGTTTTATAGACGTATTATTACAAATTTGTTCGACAAACGTTTCTATTAATTATTATTGATAAGAGCGTCGCTTTCTTTTTTCGAAAGAGACATTTGTTACACATCTAACTAGTAGATTGTTTTATTTGACGAGTTTTATTCGACAAATTGCGCTAGTCTCTAAGAGGACTAGCTCGACGAGTAAAGATGGATTCGCGCATAGCTAAATAGATTATTAATTCAACTATCTACCACAACTCGTCTAGTGCTCGCTTTGTCTATTTCTCGCCCTGCTTTCGTAACAAAAATCGAATAATATTTATAAATATAACCGACAATTTAAAGCTATTTTCTCGAAGCTTATTAAATTTAATCAAGTTAAGAAATATATTAGATTTTTGTAATATTTAAAGAGTCTTTTTTGTAATATTTGTACTTAAATAATAATAAAATATAAAATTAATTTTAACAATACAATTACTATAATATTTAAATTGTTATATAAAACAATTATAAAATTAATCGAAAATAAAATAGTTATACAAGAAATAAATATTAATAGCAATTAGATTGCTTAACAAGTTACAAATATTAATATAAATAGATTAATAAATATAGTAAACAAGAAACAAGATTTTGTAAAGAAAAAAATTATATTAAAAATAGTTTTTGTTTTTTTAGTATTGTTAGCAATTGCAATTAAAAATACAAAAATTAACAAAATATTAAATATCTTAATACAAGCTTTTAAAGATTTTAAAATTAATAATGTTTGCAAAATAATAGAAAACAAAATTTACTAAATAATTTAACAAACAATAACAACGCAATTATAAGAAGCTTTGTATATTGTATTTTCTTAAATCTAAATAATAGTTAAGAGTTTATCTTAAAAAATAATTTATATCTATTAAGAATTTGTATTTGTTTTTAAGTATAATTAATTTTAACTAGAATTAAATAAGTATTTGTTTTGTTACAATTTGTATAAACAATAGATTTGTTTAAAATTAATAATTTTAATAGTAAATAAAAAGATTTATATAAACAAAAGCAATAGAATATATTATAAATTTAACAACTTTAAAAATAAAAAAATAAAGTTGTCTCTTAATAATACAAAGATTAAAAGAGAGACTATAAGAATTTGTCTTTAATAAAGAGTACAAAATTGTGCTCGAAATTCTATAATTACAATAGTAGCAATAAAATTAAATACTAATTTTTTGTTAAAAAATAAAAAGTAGTAAATCGAATTAGATAATAATAGAAATTTAAGAAACTTAATTAAAATAAAATTCTTTTAAACAATAAATACTTTAAAAGTCTCTAATAAAGCAATTAATTAAAAGAATTAAAAAAAGAATTAGAAAAAAAAAAGTTTTTAAAGATTAAAAAGATTAAATCTAAAAATTATTTAAAGATAACAAAAGTCTTAGACAAAGAAATATATATAAAAAAAAATAGAAACAAAAGTAAAGAATATTATAATAAAAAATAATTTTGCAATAATTAATTCTAATTTGAAGATTATTAAGTATTAGAAAAGCAAATCTAGAAAGAAGCAAAAAAATTCTACAAACTATATATAGCAAACAAAATATTCGAAAAAAATACTATAAATTATAAAGAATTAAACTAATTTTAAAACTTTAACTTAAAATATTTTTATTTTTATTTTAAAAATAAAAATAATAAAATTTCTAGATTTTTGTTTTAATTTTTGTTTTTTTTTGTTTTCTTTTTAATAAAAAGTTTAATACTATAGTAACAATTTTTTTTCATAGAAACTTATAAGAAAAGAAAAAGAGACAATTGTTATTATAAAATTAATTAGTACTAAATCTATTAAAATTGTTTATTTTAAAAATATTGTTGCAAAAGTAGAATCTCTTAGAACTCTATATTTTGTTGTTTGCTTAATTGCGTAAATACAATTAAAAAATATAAAAATTAAAGCAATATTTAATAGTAATATAGAAATTTACTATATTAGTAAGAGTTTTGCAAACAAAATTAATCTAGTTATTTAACAAGACATTTTTATCTTACTAATAAAAATTATAAAAGCATATGCTTGTTTCGAAGAAGTAATAGAAAATATAGAAATGTTAATTAAAAAAGTAATAATTTATATTTTTATCTTTGTTGTTTCTCGACTTAATTACAAAATTTTATTAAGTCGATTTTTCTAACAAAGTATTCGAATAAATTTTATAAATATAAACAACAACTTTTTAAAATTAACAATTTATTTCAAAGATAGAACAAAGTATATTAGTATTTTAAAAATATTTGCTAATTACTCTAGCAACAAGAATAAAATTATTGTATTCTTAGAGAAATTTTTAAATCTCTAAATAATTGTTTAGTTAGTATAATTGCTCAATTTTGCAAATCTAATTGCAAAAAATCTTCAAAAAATAAAGATTAAAACTATTAGAGTAATAATATTGCCAAATAGAATTAAAAGAAAAAATTAACTAATTAATTAGAACAAATAAGCAGTACTAGTGTCTATCTATCTATTAATATAATTAATTAGAATCGAGCAAATATTTGAATTAATACTATGTTTTAAATATTTTTAAAATTATTAATAATTCGAACTTTTCGATTATATATTAAAAAGAGACTTCTACTATTTAATTGTTTAGTAAATTTAATATTCTTTGTTAATTTTTTACTATATTGCACTTATTTGTTCAAGTAAATACAATATATAAGCGAAAGACTCAAAAAACAAATTCAATAAATATAAACAATTTAGATAATTTAAAAAAAAAATTAAAGCTATTAATTATAAAGAATTTTTAAAAGAAACTTAATAAAAAATATAATCTCTTTTTAATACTTAAGTTTTTAAATATTAAACACAATTTTTATCTTATTAAAAAATGTATTTAGAAACTAATTATAGAGTTTGAATTCTTTTTGCAAAAACAAAAACTCTTAATTACAATACTTTTTAATTATAAAATTGTTTTAATATAAAGTTTTATTAAAATAGACAAAATCAAATTAAACATTATATCTAATTAGAAAATCTATACTATAAAGTACAAAATATAACAAATCTCGAAATTTTTGATTTTTTAAATATTAAATTCTATTGTAATTAAAATGTTAGAAAAATATCTTTAGACAAATTTGCTAAAATATTGTTATAATTTCTAATAGATAAAAAAAAAAAAAAAATTATATAATTAATACAACTATAAAGATAAACAAAATAACTATTCGAAATACTAATATATTTTCTAATATCGAATAGTTTGCGAGAGAATTTGTTAAAATAGTAATTGTATTATTAATTAATTTCTTTTTAAAGTACAATTAAATAGATTTTGTATTAAAGAGTTGCAATTTTATTGTCTTTATAACTTTTCCTAAACTATTTAAAATAACTTGTCTATTATAGAGTACTACTAATTTAATTGCTTAATTTGTAAAAATTGTACTATATATTCTTAAGAATTTTCTCGACAAATATTGTCTATTTGTAAACAATATAAATATAAAAGAATTTAAATCGAATTATAACAATAAAAAGACAATTCTAAAAATTAAACTATTTGTTCTTAAATATATTTAGTAATTAAATACAATATTAATAAATATAGAATTGTTCAAATATATTATATTTAACAAAAAATCTTAATTCTATAAGTTAGAAATTAAAATTGTCAATTTTATATATAATTTTAATAGACAATCTTTTAATAGTATTAAGATTGTTAAGATTGTTAAATAATTATTGTACAAAAATATTTTTGAAGTTAGAATTTTTATAGAAATATATATCTACTATTAGATTTAAGTACTAGAATTTGTAATTATTACAAAATCGATCTATTGTTTGTTTAAAACAAAATATATCTTTGTTTAAAATTTTAAGCAGCAAAATACTATAAATAAACTAAAGATTATTTTAACAAATACATTAACAATATATATCTTAAATTACTCTATTTTAATTAGCAAAATTATTTTGACTATAGATTCTAATTTAAAGAGTTGAAAAATTGTATTAATACAAATTAATATAATAATAAAAAAAAGATATTTTTTATAATATAAAAATAAGCTTTAAAGCAAACAAGAATCTTAATACAATATCGAAAAACAAAAATATCGAAAACTTATAAAAATCTTAAAAAATATATATTTCTAATTATATAAAATTCGATTTACAATTAAATTTAATACAAATATTTTAATAATTTAATTTAATTACTTTGTAACAAATCTATTGAATACTTTAATAATTTGCTAATTAATCTAAATTTGTTTTTCAACTTTAATATACAATATATATTTGATTAAAAATATATAACAACTAACAAACTTTTAAAAAGATTAAAAGAATTATTCAACAATATTAACAAAATTAATAAGAAAGATATTAATAATTTTATTAATAGCTAATTAAACTATATTTGCGTTTGTTTTGCGCAAATCACAATACTAGAGAAAAACAAAAATATTTTTAAAAATAGATATTTTAATAAATTTAAACAAATTGCTCGATATCTAATTTTGCTACAAAAATCGAATATAAATTAGAAAATTTTTTGCAAATTTAAGAATTATACTCTTTATTTTTTAATAAAAAAAGAACATTTGTTTTAAAAAACAAATAAGAATATATTTTTGTATAGAATAATAAATTAGACAAAAGACAAAAATCAAATTATAAAAAGCTTGCATAACAAAAGTAATTATAAAAAAAAAAAAAATTCTATTGACGCATTGCAAATCGATATTAATAACAAAATCTATTTAATTTTTGCAAAAAATATATCGTAAATTGCAATAAATATTAGCAAAGAGCTTCTAACAAATAAAAGAAAATTATATATTTAATTTATATTTTCGAGTTGTAAGAAAAAGTTGTTGTAAATTGCATTTATATATTAATTGCAAAAATATTTGTTAAAGTAAATCTAATAGTTTCTCGAAATAATTTAACAAAATAAATAAAAGTTAAAGCAATTTCGAATTATAAAGTATTTACTATAGTAAAGTTTCTATAAAAGAATATTTTTTATTAATATAAATATATTAAGAAAATAATTATAGACAACAAATTTAAAAATAAAGTTAAAACAATAATTATATTTCTAAAAAGATATAATATTAAAAAAGTAACAATGTGGACTTATTACTTATAAACAAATAAAATAATAAAGAAAGAGCACAAATCTATTGTTAATATTTTGATTAAACTAACAAAAAAAGTCTTTACAAATTAATTATAATATTTGTATACAATTTTATAAACAAATAGAACAACAATTCGAGAATTTATTAAAAAAACATTGTTTTATTTTAAGTTCAAATACAAAGCTATATTACTAATTAAGATAAAATATTTAATCTAATATATTATAGATTAAAAAAAAGTTTGTTTAACAACAAATCTACTAATATTGCAAGCAAAACAACTAAAAAAAAGAAATAAAAATATCTAAAAAATAGTTTTGCGTTTTTGTTGTTTCAAAGAAGAAAAGAAGAATCTCTTTAATAATAATTATTAACTACAAACGCATCTATTTTAAATTAAAAACTTAATCTTATTGTATAATATTAAACTCGATAAAATACAATATAAAATTATTCTTTCAATAGTTAAATTTCTTTAAAATAAAAGAAAAAAACAAAATTAAAAACTTTAATATTTTGAAAAAAGTTAATAACACAAGATTCAAAAATGTTATCTAGAAAATTAACTAAAAAAATATATAAAAAGAAATTAGATTTTTTAGATTTTCGCAAAGTTAAAAAACAAAAATAAAAAATAGAAAATAATCTTATATAAAAAATAGAAAATTAGTTTAGCTAAAGCAATAAAAGATGGTTTGTAATTATTATATTATTGCTATCTTATTACAATTATTACAATTATATAGAAATATAAGATTTTTTTTAAAAAAAAAGAAAAGTTGCAATCTTTATATTTGTTTTACTTGCAACAATTTTAATATAGAGCTTATTAATTTATAAGTATTAAAAAGAAATTTAATTACGCAAAGTAGTTTACAAAATATTATAATTTCGAATACTTAAAAAGAACAAATTAAAAGACAAGAAAATTTAAATATTTAAATATTAACAATTTCGATTAATTAGAAGCAAGCAAGCAATATTAGTATTTGTTTGTTTACTCTAATTAATTAAAATTAATAACTAGAAAGAAATCTAAAAATATTAATAGCAAACTTTAATTCTAAGTTCTAGAATTTTAAGAATTTTTTCAAATTATAGAAAACAAATTTTAATTATCTTTTACAAAATATTTCTTAACAATAAAGATAGCAAAATTATATATTAGTTATATTAGTTTTATACTTGTCTACAAATTAATATACAAATAAATACTAATACAATTCTTTTGCGTAATTAATAATATAAATATTGCAAACAACAATTAAGTTTATAAATAAAGATTCTTTATATTTAGAACTCTATATTTGTTAAATATTTAAAACAAGTTATTGTTTTATTTATTAAAATATAGCAACTTAATAATCTAATTCTTTGTTTACAAAATTCTTTTTTTTAATCTATTATTTTTATATAAATCTTCTTTTATCGAGCTTATATTATAACAAATCTAGAACAACAATTACAAAATATTAAATATAAACAAATTTTTGCAAAAGAAACTTCTTAATCTTTATTAGAAAATTAAAATTAAAAACAAGAATTACTTTCTATATTAATAGAAAAATATTATAAAAAATAATAGCTTATATTTGCTTAACAAAACACAAATTAAATTTTAATAATATTAATATATTTTTTTTGTAGTTAGAAATCGACTTTTTTAATTAAATTATCTTAAACGCAAGATTAGCAAATACTATTATAGCAATTACAAATATTGTAATATTAAACTTCTTAAACTTAGATTTAAATTAAATTGCAAAAAATAATTATTTAATCTATCAAAAACAATCTAACTATCAAAAATCGCGTCTATATTTAAATAGTCGATATTATTTTTTAATATAATAAAACTACTAACAACAAGAAAAAAAATTGTTTGAAAAATCTTTAAAACACAATTCTAAATATCTTAAAAATAATCGAGAATTAAACGCAAGATTTGTATTAAACAATTAATAAATATATTTAAGTACTAATAAGTAATCTATTATAACAAAAATTAAAGAACGCAATACAAGAGATTAATTAAAACAAAAAACTATAAACTTAAAATAATTAAGTTTAACTTTGTAAACTATAACTATCAAAAACTGCAAATATATTGTTTGAAAATATAAATTAGTTAACTATTAAAGCAATATTATAAATAGCAAAGAAGCGCTAGAATTTGCAAAATTTTTTAAAGAAATTAGATTAAATTATCTAAAATCGACTTAAATCTTGTACTACAAAATCGAAATATATTGCTAACTATACAATTGACAACTACAACAAAATAAATATTAAAATATTTAAAAATATAATAGCGTCTATTGAATAAGAGTTTTTGAAAATTAAAATAAAAAATTATTTTTAAGAATTTAATTTCATTGGAATTCTAGACGCAAAACTAAAAAAAAATTGTTAAACAAAAGTTTAAACAATTTTGTTTTCTTTTGCAAAAGATATAGAGAAAGCGTAGACTTAAAACAACAAATAGAAAAAATCTAAATTGTTAATTTTAAAATTAAAATTAAAGTAGAAGTCTAAAGATAACAAAACTTATAAAAAATAAAGTAAAAAGAAAAAAATTAGAATTTAAATTCTTTTAAAGAAATTTCTTTTTTGTTATTACAATTGCAAGATTTGATATTAAGATTGCTTTTATTAGATCTTAGATTATCTAAAATTATTAATACAATCAAATTATATATATTAATTACTAAAATTGCAAAAAAAAATTCAAAAATAATAGTTATTTTTATTCTAATAAACAAAAAGAACAATATAAAGAACTAGTGTAATCGTTGGATCGAATCGAATACTTTTTTTTCAACTCGACTTATTCTTCTAGGCCTCGTAGGATTGGGCTAGGGTCAAGTCGCGAGCCCGATCTTAGGGTCAAGATTTTGTTAAATTAGTGTCAAGAACTTATACTAACTTTGTCGTGTTAGCTTTCGCTTATTTAATCTAATCTAATTTAATTTAATTTTGCGCTAACTTAATCGAGTTAGATTAGAGTTCAATTATATAATCGCACTAACTATATTAGGTTAGTTTAGGGTTCACGCTAGCTTAATATAATTAGCGCGTTATGTAATATTACGTGATTGGACAAGTTAAGTCGAACGTTCGATACATATTCTTTGCTCGTCTTACTCTATTAAGCTAGGAAATCTATCTAACCCCAGGGTTAGGGTTGGACGAGCCAACCCGTTCGGGTTGAAACCTGGATCGACGATTACACTACAAAGAACTATTTATATATAAAAATAAATATAGATTTGCAATATCGAATTAACTATTATCTTGCAATATCGATCAAAGTCTTTTAACTAGTTAAACTAGCTATATTGACAAAAAAGCAAAAAAAAGATCTAATTACAATTATATTAAAATCGATTATTTATATAACTTATTAAAGAAAGCTAGAATTTCTATTAAAAATAAATCGAGTTTTTAATAATTAAATTAAGAGACAAATAATTTAGTATTATAAAAAACAAAACAATTTTCTAGTATTTATAAAACAAAATAAATCAAATTTTAAATCTAGTATTTGTCTATTTGTTTTTAAAGATCTCTTGGAACAATATATTTATAAAAGAAAAAAACTAATCTTTTTATTTAACAATTTTTAGTAAACTAGTATTTAACTTCAAGTAATAGATAGTACTAATTTAGCAAAATAGAATTAGTATAAATTTATTATCTATTAAAATTAATTTATTTATTTAATTGTAAACTCGAAATACTAGATATAATTGCAACTCTAAAACAAATTGCAAAAAATATTATATTATTAGCAAAGAAATAATAATTGACAAAAAAATTAACTTCTTAATTGTTTGTTCTCTATATTGCAAATAATATTACAAATAAATCTAGATTTTTATATAATATATATACTTTTATAAGATAATTACAAATATAGATTGTTAACAATATTGTATTTACTAGTTTTTAAAAAATATAAAAATTAAATATCGAAATATTACTTTAATCTTAATATAAATTAAAAGTTTTATTAAAAGTTTTAGCAATTGCAATTAGCTTTTTTTTTTTTTTATAAAATAATTTGTTTTGCAAAAAATATTTAAAAAACAATTTTTATATTTAGATCGATATATAATTGCAAAAAGCAATAAAAAAAGAATAACAAAATAAGAAAATACTAAAAACTAAATTAACAAAAAGGAATTTGCTAAAATAGAAATTGCATTAAATAGATATATTTTGTTAATTTTAAAATATACAAATTGCGCAATTTTAAATTCTTTATTGCAAACTAAAAATTAAAATTAATATAAAAATTAAAATATTTTTTGTCTATATAACTCTATTAAAAGATAGAGAAACTTTAAAGAATTTACAAATAAATACAAGAAATAATATTTTTATAGCTTATTAAAATTTAATTTTAATAAATCTATTTTAACTAATATATCTTATTGTTTTAAAGCAACTATCGACTTTTTTTTTATATTTAATATTAAAAATACTATTATAGAATATATATTCTAAAACTTGACAAAAATAATAAAAATTTTAAAAATTTTGTTCGAAAATACAAAGAAATTTAATTATTTAATAAAGCAAACTCGAGAATATACAATATATTATATAAAATTAGTATAAAAAAAATTTAAAAAATAAAAAATAAAGTATTTAAATTATATTTATAAATACAATTTATAAAGTTTAGAAATTCTAAGATACTTAATATATATTAATTTAATATTTAGAACAATTTAAATTCTTATTTAATTAACTATAAAAAGATAACAAAATTTAAGTCTTTAACTATTTATTTTAACAAAAAAAAGAAAATTCTATTATTTTAATTCGAAATTAAAAAGAAATATTATAAATTAAAATTAAGTTAGCAATCTAGATCAAGTATCTTGAGACTAAAAATAACTTTTAAAATTATATATTTATTTTTTGTTTTAAAGAATTTAATACAAATATAATAGCAATAACTTATTTTATTATTATTATTTGTATCTTAGACTAATTTTTCAAATTTATATTAAAAAAGCTTATTACTATTGTTATTATTTTTAGAAAATAAGCAAAATTTATAACAATTAACTTTCTTAAATATTTAATTTTAATTTAATAATTTTTTTGATTTTAAAAGAAATTTTATACAAACTAATTTATTATATTTTTTACGCAATCAACTTAAGTAACAAGAGAAACAAGAAATCTAGTCTAACAATCTAAGAAAAATAAAAGCAATTTTTTTATTTTCTTAGTATAACTTTTGTACAAACAAAAACAAAAAAAAGTTATTTTAATAGTTAAAAAACAACTACTAAAAAAAAGAAAATTATATATAGTTAAATAATCAAATAATATTAGACTATAAATTTAAGAATATTTGCTATTAGTATTAGCAATCTATTTGCAATATATATACAATCTCTTCTATTTAGATTTTAGAATCTTAGCTACTAAATATACTATTAGATTGTATAGTGCAATCTATATATATATCGCAATAAGTCTCTGTTGTTATAGTTGTCTACTAATTGAAATTCTGTTCCTATCTTGTTACAGTAATTTAAGTTCTACATATCTAGAGCAAATCTACTATTATACTTAATATATTCGATAAACAAGTAAATTAAGTATAATATTTAATATATTTAACAAAGAAGTATTGCAAATAACTATATTTACTATATTCGACAAACAAGCAAAACAAGTAATTAAATTTTTTTTAATATATAGAAATTAGTAGACTAATTGTTGGATCGGATTTTGGTTCCGACTTTTAGAATCGAAATCCAACTCGACAATCAATCTATTATTAATATTATATTAATTATTAATTATAAAAGATAATTGAAATCGAAATCCAACTCGACAATTAATCTATTATTAATATTATATTAATTATTAATTATAAAAGATAATAAAATTAATATCTACTATAGAGATTATATTAATCTAGAAAACTAGTTTATACAAATAAATATCTATTTTATTTTCTATTTTGTTCTAGCAAACTAGAAGACAATTTTTGTAATAATATTTTTGAAAAAAAAATATAATATTAGCTTAAAATAAATCTACAAAAGAATTTAAAAAATAATAGCAAAAACTCTTATATAATATTTACAAACTTTAATAACTTTAAAAAAAGAGTTTCGAAAAATTATTATAATATTTAACAAAAAATAGATTACAAAAAGAGTAATTTAGTATTTAACTTAATAAAACTTTGTAGCAAATTATATAACTAAATTTTAAGAATATATTAATTTAATTAAATAAAACAATATTGTACTTATAATAATATTTTAACAACATTTAAAAAATAATCTAAAAAACAAAATTATATATAATAAAAGAATTCTTAACAATATATTTGATCTTATTAAAGTAACTATCGATTTTAACAACAAACTATATAAAAAAACTATAAAAAAACTACAATTAATTTCGAAAAAAGCAAAAATCTTCTTCGAATTAGCAATTAAATACTAGTAGAGAGAATTTTGTTTTAATTAAAAATATAGTAATTTTAATTATTGTAAACTTGTATCTATAAAATTAAGTTTTATTTAACAATATAAAAAGAAAAATTCTAGAAAAAAGCAAGATAATAAATTTCAAAAAATATATTATTTGTATAGCAAATCAAATTACTTTGTAAAAAATTACTAATTATAAAACTTAGTAAATTATCGACAAATTAATATTATATTAAAAAAGATATTTAATAGCTAAAACAATATTAGAAAACAAATTAATATAAAAACAAATATTTTTAAAACTAGATTAAGTAATATCTACTATTTAATAAAGAATTTAAATTAATTATAAAAAGTTCTAGATAAAATATTATTAAGCAAAATATTTATATTTATATAAAAAGACAATTGAATACTTAACAAAACTATAAAAGCAAAATAATTAAAAATATTATATTTTTATTTAATAATAGATTCGAATAACAAATATAATTAGAACAACTTTTACAAATATCTAGATAATATTACAAAATCTCTTAATACTTTAGCTAGTTTATTAAAAGAGAAAAAGTTATATTAAATTATTAATAAATATAAGAAAGCGCTAGAAAGCAACGTTACTAAAGAAAGAAATATTTTTAATAAATTTAAACAACAACTAAGTTGTATTAATCTATTTAAATAAGAGATAAAAAAAGTAAAGAAATATGCAATACTTAATTAAATAACTTGCTATAATAACTTATATTAAACTTATCTAAAAAAGAAGAAGAAATCAATTAATTTTTTAAAAAATTAAAAATATTAATCTAGTATAGAAAGAAAATTTAGTATAGAGAAGTATTCGAAACAAAAGTTTTAGTATTAAAACAAAGAAAAGTTTGAATATTTTAATAAAAAGTATATTAAAGAAATGCAATATATTAGTCTAATAAAAACAATTAAACTTAATAGTATATATATAATATTTTATTATATTAATTAAAGTTAATAAATAAGAACTTATTATAATATAACAAAAGATCTTAATAAATTAATAGTATTTTAAACTTTAAATATAATAGATATTTTAGCTTTACTTTGCTTAAGTATTATATCGACTAAAAAAATTACTTCTTTATCTAAAAATCTTTTAATCTTCTAAACAATTATTAATAAACTTTCAATAAATATTCTCTAGCTAATCTTATTATTAAGAGATTATATATAATATTTTGCGTTATTTCTAACTATTAATATCAAGAAAAATAAATAATATCTTTAATCTTCTCTAGATTTTGTCTAATTCTTGCTTAAGTAATAAAGATTTTCTTATTTTGTTGTAATAATATTTTGTTACTTTAAATGCGTTTACTCTAGACTAAATTAATTTAATCTTACTTAAATCTTGTTTAAATCTTATCTAAATAACAAAGATTTTCTTATTTTAATTTAATAATATTTTGTTACTTTAAATATATTTTATCTTAACTAAATTAATCTAATCTTGCTTAAATTTTATCTAAATAACAAAGATTTTTTTTTTTTCGCTTTAACTTAGTTTAACAAATTTAGATCTTTTTATTTCTTTTTGTTTTTATTATTTTAATTCGATTTAATAAGTCTATATAATTTGTATTATTTTGTCTTATTTTGTGTTTATTTTATTTAAGAAATTTAATTATCTTATTTTGTTTTATTTTGCTTTTTGAAAAAATTTAATTCTTAATTCTTTAACTCTTTAATAGTTTGTTATATTATTTTAATCGCTTTGTAGAAGCTTTAACTTTTAAAAAGAAGCTATTATTATAATATTAAATTAACAATTTGTTAATTAGATTTGTCGATTAAATTAATTTTTATCTTTATTTTGTTTAATTTTCTTAATTAGATCTAGATTAAATTTAAGTTAAGCTAAAGTAGATTTAAGTTAATTCTTGCTAGATATAAAGCTTGCAATCTTATATAGCTAATATAGTCTTATTTCTCTTATTTCTCTTTTATCTTTTATTTTGTATATTAAATCTAATATAGATCTAAGTTTTATCTAGTTATTAATCTAGATATCTCTTTAAATAGTAATTTTAAGTCTAGTTCTTAATATAAATTAAGATTGCAAAAGTTAAAGAGATTGTTTCGTATATAATTGTGTGCAACGAAAATAACACTTATAATAAAACTAAGTGTTACGTATAGTTTGCTATATAGTAATGTTAGTGAATTGGGTTGCTTGCCAAGACGCCTAGGTTAATCTTTTGGTTAGATTAGATCTAATATTCTAACAATTAGTAGCTTCAACAAGTCTCGATTAATGCGTCTTAGCAAGTAGATTGATCGTCGGGTCGGGTTTCGATTCCAAATATTGGAATCGATTCGATTTGTCGATTTCAATTCTAGAAATCAACTTGAAATTCAATTCGATTTCTATTATTTTGGAATCGAATCGACTCGACTCGACTCGATTCTTAATTTTAATATTTGGAATCGAATCGAATTGTCAAGAAAACAAATATAATGTTATTATGCCAAGAATTACTAATTTTAGAACAAAAATAATTTATTAATAAAATGCATTATTTGTATCTATAGACTCTATAGACCTTATAGATGCAATTTATTAATAAAATGCATTATTTGTATCTATAGATTCTATAGATTTTATAGATGCAATTTATTAATAAAATGCATTATTTGTATCTATAGATTCTATAGATCTTATAGATGCATTTTATTAATAAAATGCAATATTTGCATCTATAGACTCTATAGATTCTATAGATGCGATTTAATTATTTTCTTTTTAAAAATTAGTAATACATTACTATAATGCATTATCTTATTATAATTTAGATAATTAAATATTATAAAATATATATTGACTATATATTAACTATTAATA